>Ga0187893_10000035_pt1 | contig 275013 bp, 214 predicted proteins | sample MA1701074metaG_FD_139574 | JGI IMG/M metagenome (GOLD analysis project Ga0187893, IMG submission 139574) | White microbial mat communities from a basaltic lava cave in the Kipuka Kanohina Cave System on the Island of Hawaii, USA - MA170107-4 metaG ...
ATTGGAACTCTTGATGTCCCGATGCACGATGCCCTTCTGGTGCGCCGCCCGCAATCCTTCCGCTGCCTGGATCGCGATGTCCAGCGCTTCTTCGAGTTTCAGCGGGCGCTCTTTGATTTTGGCACGCACCTCCGGGCCATCGATGTAGCCCATGGCGAGAAACACTTGCCCGCCGGCCTCGCCGACCTCAAGCACCATGCAGATGTTGGGGTGATCAAGCGACGCTGTGGCTTTGGCCTCGCGCAGGAAACGCTGCTTGTATTCTTCGCTCTCCAGAAGGTGCGTGGCCAGAAATTTCAGGGCGACGGTGCGGTCGAGATTGGTGTCCTCGGCCTTGTAGACCACACCCATCCCGCCCGAGCCGAGCCTCTCGAGAACACGGTAGTGTGAGATGGTTTGGCCGATCATGCACCGACCAGCGTGGTTGGATGAAATTCTACCGCTAATCGCTGCGTCTTGGGAGCACCTGTGCCGGCCCCCTGGAAGGCACACCCCTGACGTGGTCGTAAGAAAGTACTGGCGTGAGGAGGGCGGAGCGAAAGCCCGCTATCCCTACATCATCCTCTTGAGGATGCGGTCACTCTGCTCCTTCGAGATGCCCAGCGGCCGGAAGCACAGCGGCCCGCCTTCGTCGAGCACCGGCTCCACCTCATCGAGCGACGAGGCCACCCGCTGCAGGAAAAGCCCCGTATAGATCGTGTCGCCCCAGAGCATGGCCTTCTCGCAAGCGGTCTTCCAGTCGGTCGGGTCGTGCCCCTCGTCCTCGAGCTTCTTGATGCGCGGCCTGAAGAACGCGTAATCGTTGTCGTGATTGAAAGTCACACAGGGGCTGAAGATATCGATCAGTGCAAATCCCCGGTGCTCGATCGCCTGCTTCATCAGCGTGGTCAGCTGCTTCTGGTCGCCGCTATAGCCCCGGGCGACGAATGTCGCGCCGTTCATGATGGCCGACGTAATCGGGTTCACCGGCCTCTCGACGCTGCCGAAGGGCGTGCTCTTCGTCTTCATCCCCTCGCAGCTCGTCGGCGACACTTGTCCCGTGGTCAGCCCATAGATCTGATTGTTCATCACCAGGTAGGTGATGTCCACGTTCCGGCGCGCGGTGTGCGTGAAATGGTTACCGCCGATGCCGTAGCCGTCGCCGTCGCCCCCGGTGGCCACCACTGTCAACTCGTGGTTCGCCATTTTCACCCCGGTGGCTACCGCCAACGCCCGCCCATGCAGCGTGTGCATGCCGAAAGCGTTGAAGAAGCCGGGGAAGTTCGACGAGCAGCCGATGCCGCTCACGGTCACCACCTGATGCGGCGGGAGCTTCAACTCGGCGCAGACCTTCTGGAGGCTCGACAGCACTCCAAAGTCTCCACAGCCGGGACACCAGTCCGGATCGACCTTCCCCTTGTAGTCCTTGGCCGTTAGCTGGACAAGTGATTTTTCTTCCGCAAGTCGTGTCGTGCTGGCAGCGCTCATGTTCTCTCCTCTTACACCATGACTTCCTGATACGGAACCGAGTGATCGGTCTTTCCAGCGAGTTGCTCCCGCACCCCGTTGACGATGTGGTGCGGCATGAAGGGTTCCCCGTCGTATTTCCGGATGTGGCCGTTGACCGACAATCCGGTCTCACTGCGCAGGTACCGGTAGAACTGTCCTGAGTAGTTGTTCTCGACGATGATCGTGTGCTTCGCGCGCGTGATGATTTCCGTAAGCCGCTCCGCGTGCAGTGGGACGATCCACTTCACGCCGACGTGATTGGCGCTGATGCCGAGAGCCTGCAACTGCTCGCAGGCTTCCTTGATCACACCGTGGGTCGAGCCCCAGCCGATCAGGGTCACGTCGGCATCCGCCGGCCCCTCCAGCTCGGGAGGCGCGATGCGGCTGGCAATGTCCTTGAACTTGCGCGCGCGCTTTTCCACCATGCTGCGGCGCTTGTGAGGATTCGTGAACTCGTCGCTGATCAAAACGCCGTCTTGGTCGTGCTCGTCGGTCGCGACAACGTGCACGTGCCCTTCTATACCCGGGATAGCCCGGGGCGAGATGCCGCTTTCAGTGATCTTGTACCGCAGGTAGCCGTTGCTCGACGCGGCCCCGTTCACCGCGCCCGGCTGGTTGATAATCTCGCCGCGATCGATCTCCGGCTGCATATTGATGTCGGCGGGGTCCACGCTGAACCTGCCTTCGGAAATCAGCAGATCGGAAACGATGATGCCGGGACACTGGCAGCGGTCCACAAGGTTGAAAAGCTCCGGAACGGTGTTAAACGCATCGAGACAGTCCCTCGGAGCGACAATGAACCGCTCGAAGTCGCCTTGGCTTGCACCCAGCATCTGCCACAAGTCGCCCTGTTCGGTCTTCGTCGGCACGCCCGTCGATGGCCCCGCGCGCTGCACGTCGATGAAGACTACAGGGATCTCCATCATCGCGGCGCTCCCCACAGCCTCGGTCATCAGCGCGAAGCCTCCGCCCGAGGTCGCGCACATCGATCTGCAGCCTGCATGGGCCGCCCCGATCGCCATGTTGGCCACGCCGATCTCGTCTTCGACCTGCCGCACCATGATCCCGAGCTCGCGGGCGTTCTTCGCCATCCAGTGCAGCACGCCGGTCGAGGGCGACATGGGATAGGCGCAATAGAACTTTACGCCGGCCGCCGCGCCGCCCATCGCCAATGCCTCATTACCTGCCCACACGGCCAACGGCTTCCCGCCTTGAGGAACCGGGTCTGCAAAGGGCTCGAAGTTTGCCTTTGCATGGTCGAAACCGGCCCTCGCCGTGGAAACGTTCTCATCAACTACTTCCTGCCCTTTGCGTTTGAACTGCAGCGTCAAGGCATCCTCGAGAAGCTTGAAGTTCATGCCAAACAGGTGCATCATCGCGCCCAAGGCCACCGTGTTCTGCACCAGCTTGTTGCGGCTGCCGCCCGTGAGATCCCCAACCGGCAACGGGCACAGCTGCACTCCTTCCGCCGCCTGGCCCGGCTGGATATCGTCACTATTGAAAAGCACTCGCGACCCCGGACCCATGAGCGGCAAGTGGCGATTCATCGTGTCCTGGTTCAGGCATAGCAGCAGATCGAACTTGTCCCCGTGGTTCCCAACCGGCTGATCGCTGATCCGGACCGCCAGGAAGATATGGCCCCCGCGGATGATGGATTGATAAGCGTTGTAGGTGTAAAGATGGAGGCCGCGCCGGACAAAGATGCGGGCGAGAATGTCGCCGGGTGTGGCAATACCCTGTCCAGCGGCGCCTCCGATGGCGAAGGCAAAGTCAAAATTGCGTGAGGACATTTTTTCTACTCCCGGTAGAAGTAATCCTGAACTCGCACATTTCTCCGCGCGTCAATGAACGGCCGGCACGATGTCCCTGACAAGAACTAGAGGAGGTGAGCGGGAGGCTGCGGAGTTCAGGGTGCCCGCAGTTTGCAGCAGCGCCGTTCCAACCATCCATCAACCGCAAGAGTGGCAACAGCAATCCCTTTCTTAGAACGGCGTAATTATACCATCAGGAGAATGGCGCAGAGCAATACAAAATCCCCTGGCGGGGCGACGGAAGAGAAAGCGCGTCTCTCGTTTTTCGCCAGTAAAAACAGGCCTCAGAATCATGTTTGAAAAAGTTCTAACGTAGTGACATGAATTACTGTTTTAAAGGCATAAGTTCTGTTTTAGAAGAAGTCTGGGCCTTTTCCACAGTCTGGCAAGCGGCTTCGCCGCGACAACCTGTCAAAGAGCGCAAGCCCGGAGTCCTCTCTTTGTTCATCAGCCGAATATTTCCCTTGCGCAAGCGCGTCTCAGAGGGCATCATAGGAGCGGTCTTACATCCTAGGGGAGTCGCCGCATGGCAAATCAACAGCATCTCGACATCCTGAAGCAGGGCGTTCAGGCGTGGAACCGCTGGCGAGAGGCGCATCCGGAGATACAGCCTGAGCTGCCGGATAGCGATCTTACTGCAGCGGACTTGGTCGACGCGCAGATGGAACAGGCCCTCTTGTCTCATACTCACCTGGACAACGCCAGGCTTGAAGGAGCCCACATGGACCGCGCTGATCTGTGGGCGGCTCATTTGCAGAAAGCAAATCTGCGTGGGGCGCACCTCGATGAGGCGAATCTGAATCGCGCCAATCTCGAAGGGGCTGATCTGACCGGCGCCCACTTGGAAAGAGCAGACCTGTGGGAGGCTCAGCTCGACGGGGCCAATCTCGAAGGAGCGGCGCTGGCGGGAGCGGACCTGGGCGGGGCGTGCCTTGAGAAAGCGAACCTGCGGGGCGCGCATCTCGAAGCGGCGGAACTCAATGTTACCTACCTCGCCGGGGCCAATCTCAGTGAGGCTCACCTGCAGGGAGCGCATTTAGGCGGTGCGCACCTCAAGAACGCCGACCTCACCGGCGCTCATTTGGAGAACGCGGACTTGTGGGAGGCTCATATCGAAGGCGCTAACCTTCGCACCGTGACGGGCCTGACTCAGGCCCAACTCGAACGCGCGGTGGGAGACGAGGCGACCAAACTTCCGGAGGGCCTCTCCACGCCGGCTCACTGGTCCGAGGTAGTTGATGGCGAGTCGCAATCCCTGCTTCTTACCGAGATCATAGACGACGAAGAGACCGCTGGCTCCCTCGATTCCCGCGCCGCCAGAAGGGCGCCTGTTCCCCTGGTCAGGAGACCGCGCCCAGGTTCGATCGCACCCTGACGTTCACATGATGCCGCCGGGAACCCTTAGGGCCGTGTGCGCAACGCACCTCTGCCAGACGGACCCGCTGGACAGGTTCTGCTTGGCGTGACCGGCGAAGTCGAATCTGGCGCTCAGCTCCCATGACGTGGCACATCCCAAGGGAGCAAACAAATGCTCCTGCCGCGGCTTGCCTCCGAGGGCCGTGCACAACGCTGCGTGGCATTAATTTGCTGTAATACTGCGTAACCACTTACTCGGTTTTTTGATTTATCTGCACCGATATCACGGGCGGCGTTTTTCCCGAGTCAAGGTAATACGTCGTAATACTCCGAGCCGCCGCCCATACTGCTGGAAGGCCTGTTTCCCGGGGTCAACAACGGCTGTCTGAGTGGGACACCTTAAGTTACTCCCCTTCCCATCAGCCTGAGACGAACTGCAATTAACCCCTACGCCACAAGAACTATTGGCTGGTATCTCCAGGTGTGTTATACAAACGCCAGGGGGAAAAATGCGCCAAAAGGAGATGATATTGCAGGCCGCTGGCTTCTGGGTTCTAGCGGTCATAGGCAGTGTATCTTGTTCGTCCGGACCCCAACGTCCCACGGACCGCTGGACCTCGCGTTGGCACGAAACGGAGCAGCTTCTCTCCGAGGGGAAGGTCGACGAGACGCTGCAGCAGGTCGAGATCTTACTCGCCGCCGAGGAACCAAACAAGACGAAGGCCGCCGCCTGGAAGATGCTCGTTCTGGCCGGCAAGGCCCGCGGCTATTTCGAGTTGGCGGAAGCCTACCTCGCGGGTTCAGAGCAAAACCCGGCTCAGTTTTCAGACTTCCGACGCGCTGTCAGTCGATATCGCTCCCACTCCAGGGCCGCGTCCTTGGCCCTGGCGCAGATGGCCTCGGATAGCGAGCGCTACTTCGGCAGCACCGATACGATCCCCTTGGACTTGCCGCTGCCGCCGGGCAGCACCTCACCGTCTCCCATTGTCGCCAGCATCGCCGTTGGTAGATTGGCGCCCGAGGCCCAGCTGCAGGCCGCGGAGCAGTACACCCTGCGCCGGGCTATTGTCTTGATGGTTTACGAGGCCGGACGCGCGACCGCCAAAACACCGTCCGGGGAGGGCCTGGACCTACGGCCAGTGGCCATTCCCAAGCCTCGTTTGCTGGCCGTGATGGGAAAGATTCTTTACCAGCAGGCGGACCTTTTCGCAAAGGCTCATTTGGATGACCCGGATAAACACCGCCTGCTGCTCGACTTGTCGGGCAGGCTGCTGGAGACCAGCTTGCTCTATCAGCAGCAGCAAAAGGCCGGCCTCGAGTTGTGGCAAACGGAACTTCAGAACCGCCGTTCACTGCCGTAGCTTCTGGTGCCGGGTTCGCGCACGGGTTGCGCGACTAGACCGACAGGGGAGAAGGAGTCTCAAAGCTTGGCGATCTCGGATCCGGAACTCGTCAACACGCTGCACGGTAACAACGGCGACCTGTTGCTGCGGGCCCGGCGTTTCGCCGAAAGCGGTCAGAACGACAGTGCCCGGGCGTTATTGCGGCAAGCAGCGTTGACCGATCCGTATCGGGAGGAAATCTGGCTCCTGGCGGCTTCGCTGGCCGAGTCACTCGAAGAAGCCATCGAGTATGTGGAACAAGCCCTGCTCCTCAACCCCGAGAACCGCCAGGCGGCTGCTTGGGTCGAGCGCGCCCGGAAATCGGCCAACAGGAATGAGCCGGCGAAACTGCACGAATTGCTGCCTAAGCCTATCTCCCCGGTCAAGGTCAGCCAGCCGATAAGAACCGTTGAACCGCTGAAGACAAATCACGTCGCGAAACCGGAACAGCCCGGCGCGATCGAGCCGTCGCCACTCCCCCAACCGTCCGAAATCAACGTGGCCGCCGCCCGGCCGGCCTGGAAATGCCCGCTCTGCGAGCATCCGGAACCAGAACCAAGGCAGAGGTGCCCCCAATGTCACGCCACCGTTGACCTTTCGATGGTCTCTACGATCAACCGGTCCGAGAACGTGGACGAATCATTACTCCTCGGGGCCATCGGGCGTTCCCGGCAGAACCTGGCTAACGGACCCAACCCCGACGCCCACGTGACCCTGGCGCTCGCCCACCTCAATCTAAACCAGTCGGCGGAGGCATCCGCTCATCTACGCGAAGCCTGCCGGCTGCGGCCGGAAGACCGTGGCGTGCATGCCGCGCTTCACGAACTTCGGCAACGAAAACTGGTATTGATTGCCGACGAGAGCGACACGGTTCGAAACACCATCGCGAACCTATTGGAAGGCTACCGCGTGCGGACGCGCCTCGCCCAAAACGGCTTTCAGGCCGTTACGCTTGTTGAGGAGGAAATGCCCGATTTGATCCTCGCCAGCGTTTCCATGCCGCGAATGAACGGCTATGAGCTTTGCCGCATGCTCGGGAAAAATATCTCAACCAAGGGCATTCCACTCGTTCTGCTCGCCGATAAGGCCGGCCTCGTGGAGAAAACTCGTGGGCGCGCGGCGGGCGCCACCGACTATGCCACCCGGCCCGCTAATCCAGCAGCTCTGCTGCGGACGCTCAAGATCTACCTGCCCGACTCGACCCTTCCGGACCCTAAGCTCGCCAACAAGACCCTGTTGAAGATTTGATAGAGCCGAATCAGATCTCGGCCCGCCGCATTACGCGTCTGCCTCGCAACGCCCTTGCCAGCAGCCCCAGGCCCAGCAATAGGACGCCAAAACGGGCCAGGAAGCCGAGGTAAGGCGCAGCCGTGAGCGCAATCAGGACCCCCAGGCCGGCAAGAAGAGAGATCCCAAATGCCTTGAAGTTCTGCCGGCCGGAATGCAGCAGGGCTTCTCCCAGCCAGGCTCCGGCGAAAATCAGGGCGGCGTAAAGCGACGCCAACCACAAGACAAGGGTAAACAACGCAACCGGCAACCCTACGATCGTGAGGGCGATCAAAATCACCGCGAAAGGAGTGACCACCAGGACAAGAAAGCCGCTTCCGAGCGTTCGCAAGATGGCGGGTAGAGTTTCCGCCTCGGCGGCAAACCAGCTCGGAAACAGCCAGAACAGCACCATACCGGTAGTGAAAGCCGCTCCCAGCCGCGCCAGTTGCCAAAGGTAAAACCCCGGGGTAAGAAAGCGGCTCGTCGTTTCTTTTGGTTCCGGCAGTGTGATCTGCGTGTTTCCCGCAACGGCGCCTGGTGCAACGGAAACCTGTTCCTCGCGGTTCACGTGGGCTCGGAGGTCACCTTCCACACGCGCGGGTGAGGAGACGGACAACCGGCCGGTCCGCGCGACCAGGTCCCCTCCGATTTCACCCTGCACGTGCGTTTCACCGGCGAAGGCATAGAGATCGCGGTCCACCCGTCCTTCAGCCGTAATCTCGGAAGCAAACGCAATCATGTCTCCCGCCGTACGCCCGGAACGATGCAACCGCACGAGTTCAGCGAAAACGTGGAGGCTTTGTGATACCTGCCCGCTGATGTTGGCTTGGCGGGAAAAGGAAAGTACGTTTCCCCCCACCGTGCCCCTGATCTCAACGGTCTGCGCCCCTGTGATCAGATCGCCCTGGACCGTGCCGTCGATGACCACACGCCGGGCAAACGCCAGAAGATTTCCGGTTACCGTTCCGTGGATCTCGATCGCCTCGGCGCCCGCCAGCAGAGTGTCGCTGACTGTTTCCTCGCCGCCGACTGTGACCGTCGAGATCTCACCCTGTGGGAAGCGGGTTTCGAGGGCCAGCGCGGATGTTGTCAGGATGAGCGGCAGAATCGCCAGGCCGCTTGCGCGCGCGGCGTGACGCACGACAGGTTGGGTGCTTGTGGGCATCGGGACGCCTCCCGCCGGTCTATTTAAGCATAAAGGGCGCCGTAGTTCGTTTCCGCTTCTTTGCAGCTCGTAGTGCGGAAGCCGAGCCAAGCGCCTCGTCAGGTGTTGCGTTCCAAAGCCGACTTGATCTGATCCAGATGATGGCGATTATGGTCAGCCACCTTCGTAAACTCATCCTTGAGCGTGCGCACTCCGGTTTCGCTGTGCACAAATTCAAGATGCCCGCTCTGGTCGTAGTGTAGATGTGCGTAGTGTAAAATCCCGGCGCGCGTGGCCGCGTAAAGGTCCCGCGAAATTCGAAGAGGCCGGTCCGAGTAGCCGAGTTTGTTCGCCCACGCGTCTTGATCGAATGCCCAGATCACCGGTCGCGGCTCGCTGATGACGCGCCGAATTCGATCGAACAGCACGGTCTCCGCATCGCACAGGTGGTGCAGCAACTCTCTGACGCACCACTTGTCGGGAGCGTATCGCCGCTCAAGCGCAGGTGTTTGCAGATCGAAATACTCCAGCGTCTCCGCTTTCGTATGTTCCAGCTGCTCGATCAGGGTCATCCCCTCATCGTAGGCGTAAGCCCCGCCAAAGGCTAGCCATCAACCCCGAAACTGGATCGAACGCAGCATTTCTTCAAACGCCGGTTCGAGTTGGTTGAAACCCTGCTCGGGAGCGACAAAGACCATGTAAAAAAGTCCCTCCGGCCGCACAACGGTAAGAAGCACATTCCGCTCCGGGCCGCCGTAGGGCGAGCGCCCCGCCAAATTCACAATCATGCCCGGACTGCCCTGCACCTGCACGTTCCGCGCGTTCCCGGCGACCTGCAACGCCGGGTTCACCTGCTGCAGCTGGCCGATCAGTTCTCGCGTGGCGCTTTGCAGATGACCGCGTCCCGATCTGGGACGGTAATAGCTCAGAACGGCTCCGTAGCCGAGTGACACCCCGCCCTGGCCGCTCCGTACCAGCCCCTGGCGGGGTGCAATCGTGAGCACGGAGGATTGCTGGTTGCCGAAGGTTTCCCAGCCGTTGGGATACGCGATGGAGAACGTTCGCCCCTGGAGTTGCTGGAAACCGCCGCGCGGCGGCGCGGGAGGGCCGGCGGAAGGGCTCGCGGCGTTCGCAACCGCCTGCTGGGGCCTCTTGGGAGGCGGCAGTTGAGCCGTCAGTTGCTTCATGCGCGGAAAATCGCCCGTGCCGGCGCTGTATTGGGCCGGCGTCTGAAACGTTTGGATCTCGGCCCTGACGTTCTCCACGCGATTGCCCGGATTTGGGTGCGATGACAGAAATGCCGGACCTCTTGATCCTCCCTCCGCCGCGAGCTTCTCAAAGAAAGTTGCCATCGCGATAGGATCATAACCCGCACCTGCCATGATGCGCGCCCCCAGGGCATCCGCTTCCTTCTCCGCTTCGCGGGAATATTTCATGAAGACGGAGTTCACGCCCAGACCCAGCCCAAGCTGCCCCAACTGCGCGAGAGCCGAGTCCTGGCCGATTACCGCGCCCGCCAGAACAGCCGGAAGCTGAACGATGTTCGCCTTCGAAGCCTGACTGGTGCCGTGACGCAGAGCGACGTGCGAAATTTCATGCGCCAGCACCCCCGCAAACTCCGCCTCGTTGTCCGCCGCGTCGATCAAACCGCTGTGGGCGAAAATCGGGCCGCCCGGCAGCGCGAAAGCGTTGATGCTGTCGTCGTTGATGAGAGTGAAATCGTAGGGATATTTTTCGGCCTCGGGTTGCGCCGCCAGCCGCCCGCCGATCCGATCGACCCAATCCTGCAGCGCCCGGTTATCGACGATATCCACCTGCTGCCGCACTTCGGCGGCAGCCTCTTTGCCGATCTGGATGTCCTGCTCGGGGCTATAGACGTTGTAACCGGGCCTCAGCGGATCGCCGGGCTTGCGCGTCGCACAGCCCATCGAGACCGCCGAGACAAGAGTCAGAACTACGGAAAGAAATCGTCTGCGCCGCATGGCTCTCACGCTCCTCGCCCGTATGATGAACCGAAGCGAGGTGATGTTTCATCCATTTGAGGCGAAATGCCCAAGGAAGGCGTAACCTACTGGACCAGCCGGCTAGCTTCCGTCATGCTGCTGGCTCCGTTGAAACGGAGAAGGGTGTTTTTCTCCAGGCAGTATGTCCTCGGCTCAGGAGTCGGCAATTTTCCCGGCAAGGCGAGCCGGCTCGGGCCGCCGCATCACAGGTAGAGTGGTGGGAACGTCAAGAGAACTCGTCGCTCCGCGGGCCCATGAGGCCCCGCGAGTCTCGCCCCGCCAAACGGCGAACGCGGCCCACACGCTGCCGCAGGCCGCTGGCTATGAAAGCGCCAGGTTCAAATTCTCAATCGCTTCGTCGATCTCCGCCGTATTCTTGTAGCCAACCGTCACACAATCGACGCCCGCATTATTGAACGCGAACCTCATCGCCGCTTGCCGGTCCTCGCGGGTCGTAAACGCGCCTTCTCCCACCAGCTTCATGCTGATTACGCCCATGTCTTCCGAGCGGACCTGCTTCAGATGCGTGACCACCTCGCTCACGTCGCCCGCGCCGTTCGTGTTGTAGTCCTCGGCGTCCATCTTCGTGCCATTGTGGTTCATCCGGATCATGGCGATCTCAAGCCACTTGTTTCCCGGGAACCGTCGCAATGCCGGCAACCCATGCACCGATGCGCCGTGCCCCACCACGGCCTGCTTTGACTTCGCTTCCAAAATCCCGTCCTGCCATCGCACGGTGTCTGTCGGCCAGGTGGCCACGTGCTGGTAGTGCATCAGCATGACGTCGAAGTAATCCGTATTCGCCAGCTTGCGCAGCTCGTCGATTTTCTCTCGAGGATTCACACCCTCACGCGTCGTTACCTTGGACATCAGCCGGTACGTGTCGCGCGGAATCCCCTTCAGGGCCACGCCCAGCATTTTGTGCATCTCGCCGTAAGTCTCGGCGGTCTCGAAGAAGCGAATCCCCCGGTCGTACGCGTAGCGCACCAACCTCGTGAACTGGTCCTGGCCCAGTTCGCGCTGCGTGCGCCCGCTGAATGTTCCGGTGCCGAAGGCAAGCCGGGTCACCTTGACGCCTGACTTCCCAAGCGTGACCCAATCCGTCGCTGTTCCTCGCGCCGCGCTCAGGGGCAGGCTTCCGGTTCCCGCGAGCACGCCCGCGGCGAGACCGGTCTTCAAGAAATTGCGTCTAGAACAGTGGGCCATTTGTCCACCCTCCACTCAGCCATAGCCTATCACGAGTTATGGACCAATCGCCCCGTCCGGACTAAGGTCTTTCAGGCGTCACCAGACCATTTACTTGATGTAGCCCAGGCTTCTCAGCCTCTGGAGCTCCGCCGGTGAGAGGTTTTCTTCCGAGACGCCTTCGGGCAGCTGTGCTTCGGCAACCATCTTGTGCCAGTCATCCAATTCGCCCTTGAGTTTCTCAACGATCTCCGGGTGCTGGCTTGCGACATTGTTCGCATCCAGGGGATCGTCCGCGCGGTTGTACAGTTCGAATTCAGGCGCGCCGGCGGCGGGGATTCGATTGTGAATGAGCTTCCAGCCGTCCAGCACAATCGCGTACGACTCCGTTTCCCGAGGCGGCGGTCCAAACGGCTGCGTCGTCTTGACCTTCTCACTGATCGCCGGCCGTGGCTGCCACCCTGAGGCCTTCTCCGCCAGCGGCGCCGTCGCCTCGGGGCCACGGTCGCGGGCCGCGGCAATCAGCGGCACGAGACTCTGTCCTTGCATGCCGGCCGGTTTCGGCAAACCGCTTAAGTCGAGCAGCGTCGGCATCAGGTCGATACTGCGCACGGTCTCCGCGATCTTCACCGCAGGAATAGTCCCGGGCCGGTAGAGCATGAGTGGGACATTCGTAAGTTCACTGTAGACCGTGTGCCCATGGAACATCTTGCCGTGCTCGATAAATTCCTCCCCATGGTCGGCGATAAAAGCAATCTGGATTTTTTCTTCCAGACCCAACTCACGCAGCCGCTCGATCAGCCGGGCCACCTCGACGTCCATACCCCGGATCGAACCGTCATACCAGTCCTTGTCGTAAGAAACAAACTCGTCCGGGTCAACGCCCGCCTTTTGCAGCTCAACCCGGCTCGGCATCTTGAACTGCTTCATCATCGGATCTACGATGACCTTGGACACGGCTTCCGTTTGCTTCTCGTGCTCCTCCTTCTTGTGCGGATCGGCCCATTGCGTGTCATACGGCGGACGCGGCTCGAAGGGATCGTGCGGATCAAAAACGTGAAGGAACATAAAAAACGGCGCATCTTTGTGCCGCCCGATCCAATCGGTTGCCCGATCGACAAACACGCGGGCCGTCTTAGCCGGATACCGGCCGCCTTCCACCGACGACGCCTCGTGCAGCTCCTCGTAGCCCTGGTGCAAGTTTGTGAACTTGCCTGTAAACAGCACTGACGAATACGCCACCGTGGCATAGCCATTCTCTCGATAGACCTCCGCGATCGTGTGGGCCGCCGGCGAGAGATGGTCCGAAAAATCGAGCACGCGATGGGACGAAGGATAGAGTGAAGTCATGATCGCCGGCGTGGCGACTTTCGTCCACGTGGCCGGCGTTACGTTATCGAGGAACAACGCGCCCTGCGAAGCCATCTTCGCCAGGTGCGGCGCTGTCTCGCGCCCGTAGCCATACATACTGAGGTGATCCTTGCGCAGCGTGTCGCACATGATGAGGATCACACCCTGCGGTGGCTCGGCCCGGCCCAGGGCCGACGCCGTTTCCGACGCGGGAGGGGCCGCCTTTCGCTTCCGTATCACGGGGCTGCCCCAGAATCCCACCCGGCGCTCCGACGCAACGTCGAGCGAAAACACCAGCGTCGTTTTTCCGGCGTGGCGGGCAAGATCGATTGGCGCCGGCTCCCAGCGGTGCGGCGTGGTCAACGTGCGCTCGAGCAGTACCTCTTCCCGGCCCGCGGAGGAAGCGGCCACCTTGAACGTGACCGGCTCCGCTTCCGCTGTCCCTATGTTCAGATCGAGCCAGGCATCGGGCGGGATATCGAGATCCATCCGAAGCTTTTCGGGCGAACGGGAAACGATCGTCTCGTGGAAAATATCCCCAAGGCCATTCCAGCCGACTCCGGTCGGAATCGATTCGCGATGCTCCTTTTGGGAAACCAACCGCACCGACTCGATCTCAAACGTTGCACCCGCCACGTCCACTGGACGGATCGCCACGATACCCGCGCCTTGCAAACGCAGGGAGGTAGCCGGCTGCAAGCTGAGGTCCTGGAAGATGTCCCCGGCGCGAACCGGGCTGCTCATGGCCCAGATGCGGCCGAAGCCCTGCAGGGCCTGGCTGATATTGAAACCGGCGGCGGGGAAACCGTTGGCGTTCATATTGGCCCCATCGCTGACACGCATTCGCACGTTCACGGAATGCACCAGGTCATTCGGATCCATCGTGGGACGTTCGGCGTAGATCACCGGCGTGTCGCTGGTCGAGCGGCCCGTGAGCCGCCCCTCGACAACTCGGAGATCCGCCACACCCGGCCCCGCCTTCCATCCAAGAGTGGCGTCCGCACCGGCGGGCTTCGTTGAGAAATCCCATGCGGCCAATGGTTTGTCAGCTGCCCCCTGAGGCGAACCTTCAATCATTTTCGAGTCGAAGCGGTCAATCAGCCGTACGACGATTTCACCGCTCGATGGCCCGCCACAACCGGCGAGACCCGCCAGGATCGCGGCGCAACCAACTACGGCCATCGCCCGCTGCGGGCCGTGCATCTTCAGCCCCAACAATCCCACTGTGGGCGCGAACAAACGCGACAACATAACTTTCCTCCGGGAAGCTAGAGCCGTAGTGCCGGGGCTCTGGTTGAGACATGGTACATCTTCTGCCTGGAGAGTAACAACGACGCAGCTGTAGGTTGCAATCCGAGCTACAACAATGAGGGAGCGAGTGGCAGACTTCTTCGCATAAAAGGGAGCCGGCGAACCTCCGCCGCTCCGGGAGCGCTATTCTGTTTTGGAATCTCTCAGGCCGGTCCAAACGGGCTTCGCCGCATGGCGTCGTTGAGGATATCTTGCGGCACCTCGTATTTGCTCACGGCCGTGTTGCCTACATAGCCGAGATCCTTGATACCGATGGGGCTCGTGTAATACGCATCGACCGTCATCTTGCGGATCCAGTCGAAGAAAACGACGCCCGGCGTCAGGTCCGTCCGCGTATCGACGCCGTAGTCGCGGAACTGCCGGTAAACGAAATTCGGATCAAAGGAGGTGTCTTTCGCCGCAAGAGCTCTCTCCGCTTCGACCAGTTCGTTCAGCAACGCAACTTGCTGCTCCTGGGATGCTTCCAAAAACCAAACCGAGTGTTGCTGGCGCATGCGTGCATCCAGCCACAACAGGCCTCCGCTGTAGATGTGTCCGAGCTTTTCGTTCTGGCTGCACAGCAGATCGATGAACTCGGGAGCACCCGCATCCACGGCGCTGCCGGACTGCCCGTCCGCCGGCACAATCAGCTCGGCCAGCCAGGAAATCGTCTGGTACTCCTGCGGCTTGAAAAACTTGGGTGTATATTTCCCCGTTTGTTTTCTCTCTTCCTGTGTGTGCCGGTGCACTTCCTGCGCCGCCGCCGGACTCATCGCGCCCGCCGCCGTGAGCGCCAGTGCGATCTGGCGCAGCACATCGCGCCGCGAAAGGTCTCCAATCTTCACGAAAGAGCTGGTATCAGACATTGCCTTTCTTCATCTCCTCCGCCAGATACTCAGACGCACGCCACGCCAGGGCATTGATCGTCAGCGTCGGGTTCTTGTCCGGATTGCTCACGAACGACGCCCCGTCACTCACGAAAAGGTTCTTCACCTCGTGCGCCTGGCAATAGGAATTCAGAACCGAATCACGCGGACTCGTGCCCATCCGCGCCGTGCCGACTTCGTGAATGATCGTGCCCGGAATCGAGATGCCGTTGCGCTCCCGCTCCGCGTTGGCCAGCCCCCGCACCTTGCCGCCCATCCCTTCGATAATGTCGGTGAACGTCTGTTCCATGTGCCGGGCCTGCTTCCACTCGTAGTCGCTCCACTGGAAGTGAAACTTCAGAACCGGAATGCCCCATTGGTCGACCACATCGGGATCGATCTCGCAGTAACTCAGATGGTTCGGAATCATCTCTCCGCGGCCGGCGAATCCCACGCTCGTGCCGTACTCCTCGCGGATGCGTTGCTTCATCTCTTTGCCGAAACCATACCGGCGAGCCGCTCCGTGATACGAGCCGACGCCCGGCATTCCGAAACCCCCGCCGATCTCGATGTGGTATCCGCGCGGGAATCCCAGCCGGTCGTGGCCATCCCAGTCCCACCACGGCGCGTACAAGTGCGCCCCGCCGGCGCCATCCGTGTTATACCGCCGCAAGCCCTCCAGGGCGGGAACCGTGCCCGAGAGGCCGAACCCGACGGTGTCCATCAAATAGCGGCCCACCAGGCCCGACCCATTCGCGAGGCCGTTGGGAAACACTTTCGATTTCGAGTTCAGCAGCAGGCGCGCCGACTCGCAGGCGCTCGCCGCCACCACCACCGCCCGCCCGCGCACGCGTTTTTCCGTTCGCGTGTTCTTGTCGATGTAAACAACGCCCGCGGCCTTGCCGTTGCCATCGGTCAGAACTTCGCGGGCCATCGCCATCGTGATGAGCGTCACGTTGCCGGTCTTAAGCGCGGGGAAAATTTCGACCTGCGACGAGGCGTAGTTCGATCCCGTCAGGCAGCCGCGGCCGCACTGCCCGCAGTAGTGGCACGCCGGACGCCCGTTGATCGCATGCGTGATCACTGCCCGGCGGTTCGCGATGAACGGAATGCCGAGCTTCTTGCCGGATTCCCGGATCAGAATTTCGTGCGCGCGCGGCGGCGGCGACTCGTGGAAAACGCCGTCGGGTGCGCTTGGAATACCCTCAACCGTGCCGACCACGCCGATGAATTTCTCGGCCTTGTCGTAGTAGGGCGCGATGTCGTCGTAGGAGATCGGCCAGTTCCCGCCCAGCCCGTCGCGGTCATAGGCTTTGAAATCCAGCTGCGAGAAGCGAAACGACATGCGGCCGTAGTGGTTCGTCCTGCCTCCGACGATGCGCGAGCGAAACCAGCGGAATTCGCTGCCCTGCCCCACCGTGTAAGGCTCGCCCGGCAGCTCCCAGCCGCCGCTCGTGGTGCTGAAGAAGCCAAAGGGCTTGCCCTCGCCGAAATACGACGCGCCGCCTTCTTCCGCGCCACGGTGGTCGTAGTCATGCGGCCACTTGTGCTCTTTGAATTCTTTGGCCGGATCGAGTTCCGGTCCGGCTTCCAGCAGAGCCACCTTCATGCCCATGCTGGCCAGGACGTGCGTGGTCGTGCCTCCGCCGGCGCCCGCACCGACGACGATGACGTCATAGATTTGCGAACCTTGGTTGGCCTGCGTCATGATTCCCCTGTGCGACTGCCTCCCTTGCCGTCGTCTATTCTAGCCCAGATGGTTGGAGCCTGGAATTCATCCCCGCCGCCCTTTGCGACGGTTCCTGAACTCGGCCGTTTCGCTAGCCTCGCTCTCGACCGCCAAGCGGCCTTTTTTGAGCGCGCACGTCTCTTGTGGAGCCATGCGATCTTGTAGGAGCAGACCATGACCCCTTGCTTCTCGAAATTGGTCCTACGATCTCAACGAATGAATTGACTGGTCGGCCGGTCGCCTCACATATATAATCTGTCGGAGCCGGTCTTCCTCATGACTCAATCGGACCTCTACCAATTCATGTCGCGTCACAAATTGGGCGTTCTCGGCTCGATCGGCAACGCCGGCACGCCCCAGTCCGCGCTCGTCGGCGTCGCCGTCACCCCGAACCTCGAACTCGTCTTTGATACGGTCAAGCACACACGAAAATACCCGAACCTCAAGGCCAGACCCGCCTGCTCTTTCGTCATTGGCTGGGACGCCGAGCAAACCGTCCAATATGAGGGCCAAGCGGAAGAACTCCAGCCGCCGGATCTGGCGCGCTATCAGGAAATCTACTTCAAGGCGTGGCCCGACGGCCCCTCGCGCCTCAGCTGGCCGGGGATTGTCTACTTCCTTGTCCGGCCCACCTGGATTCGCTACAGCGACTTCGCCCAGGACCCACCCCTCATCCGCGAGTTCGCGCTGGGAGGCGCGCCGCCTCATTCAGCTTCGGAGCCGCCGGCGTAAGCCGGCGGTGAGGACTCGCTGTAAACGAACAGATCTCCGGGAGAGGTTGATCCCGGCCCGCCAGCGCGGCGATCTCCGTTGATTTCTTTGGAAGTCCCCCACTGGATCGCTAACTCTAACCGGACTCGGCAGTTCCTCAACCGTGCTATATTCCCGAGTGACTAAAGGCGAGCAGCTTCTCTAATCCAGGGTGAGGTGATGACTGTGACAAGCAAACGGAATAGCGGCACGGGGCGAAGCGGGTTTGCACTCCCACTGGCCATGGCCAGACGGGATTGTCAACGTCCCAACACGATGTTGCATCTCTTCCTTGTCGCTTTGTTCCTGTTGTTCCTGGCCGCGGCGGCGCAGCAACACGGCTGGGCGCAAGCCCCACGCCCCACCGGCCCGCAAGGCGCGCCGCGGCCGCAAGGCCAGAATCCCAATGGCATGCAGATCTATATCTGGGCGGGTCTGAAGTCGCACGGCCCGGGCCAGCATGACTACCCGCAGTTCCTGGCGGACTGGAGCAAGCTCTTGACCGAGCGCGGCGCGGTCGTCTCCGGCGCGTTGCGTCCGCCCAGCAGCGCCGACCTTGAAGGTACCGACGTGGTCGTGGTTTACAAGGGCGACGCCGGCTATTTGAGCGATAGCGAGAAAGCCACGCTCGAAGCCTATGTCAAGCGGGGCGGCGGCCTGGTGAGCCTGCACGACTCGCTGTGCGGTCCCGATCCGGCCTATTTCGCGACGCTCGTGGGCGGCGCCAAGAAGCATGGCGAGGTGAACTTCACCCTCGACGCGCCCATCCCGTATACGGTCGTCGATAAATCGAATCCCATCATGAAGGACATGTCGGACTTCACGATCTCCGACGAAGCGTTCTTCAAGATCACCTGGGCGGAAAATCCCGGCATCAACGTGCTGGCCAACGCCACGATTGCGGCCACGCGCAGCGCCGGCGACCACAAGGGAGAACTCGTGCCGCAGCTCTGGACCTACGAGCACACACTCCCCGGCGGCCAGCCCGCTCGCGCCTTCGTGTGGATGCAGGGCCACACCTACGCCAATTTCGAGAATTATCAGATCCAGAGGACCTTGCTTCGTGGCATCGCCTGGGCCGCGAGGAAGCCCGTCGACGAACTTGTCGACTATGTGGCCCCTCCCCGTCCCCCTCGCCCCGATCGTCCCCCAGGAGGCGGCGGGCAATAAGCACTGAAGAAAGGTCGCCCCTCCTTTTCTGTTTTCGGCGGCGCTGTGTCGATTGATCGCACCCCAAGTTTCGGAGCCGCCGTCCGCGAGGGCGGGGTGAATCTGCTGTTGGTCACAAGACTCCGGCCTTGCGCGGTACCGTGATCCTTTCGCAACCCGCAACTCCCACTTGGTTCCCCACGCAATCACATCCTTTCGCCCCGGCAAAATCAGCAACATACACCCGATTCCCTCTCAAACTCCTTGACAGCCCGGCTATCCTCGAACCAGACAAGCCGTATCAGGTCTGCGAACCGGAAATTGCCGCCACAAAACGGCTGGACCTAGCCAAGAGAAGGGAAAGATGAGAAACGAGAAATGCTCAGATGCGCGGACGCTGCACCCAAACCTTGCCTCGGACGGCGCACGTGCCACGCTACGCTCCCGCACAGGCGCTCAAGCTTTCCTTGCAAGAGACTACTCCCGGCGCAATGCGAATGCTATCCGCGTCCATCGGCGTTCAACCGCGGTTGCATTTTTCACACAAAAAAATTTGTCAAAACAAAGCCAATTCGCCCTTTGCTTGCAACGCCGCGCTGCAAAAACAAACCCAAGCAAACCCAATTTTTGGGTTAGGAAACGGGGAGAAAAAACCGGCCTTTCCATCTGATTTCGGAGCCGCCGGCGTGTGAGGCTGTGTGAAGCCAACTCAGCTTCGTAGGGCTGCCTCGTCCAAATTGGTTTTGTGATTCGAACCGGATGGATCTGTCAAAGCCGCGGTTGCTGAAACTCCGTAGCGCTTTAAAGCCGCGAAGCGGCGATGGAACTTAGCCCAGGGTGAAGCGAAGCGAAACCCTGGGTAACGGTTCCAAAGATGCGCGCCCTGAAAGGGCGCCAGAAAATGGCTTGTCGGGCCGGCGGTTTCTGAAGATGATCTGCTTACGCCAGCCGGCCCCGTTGCCGCAACTCCGCAAACATCGCAACCGTTTCGCGAATTCCCTCGGCCAGCGGCGTGCGCGGCAAATCCGGCAGAAAAGCCTGCAGGTCGCGGTCGTCGAGATCGCAGGCCACGGGAATCGGATCGCCCGAGAGAGTAAGCATCCCTCGCGCCTGCGGGCACTGCGCTTCGATGGCCGCGATGTATTCCCGCATCTCCACGACTTCGCCGCGCAGATTGAAGGTCGCCGCCGCCTTGCGCCGATCGAGAGCGCACATGACAAACACGGCGGCCACGTCGCCCGCGTATTGGATGGCGTTGCGCCCGCTATAACGGAACGTGAAGGGTTTCCCCAGCCAGGCGGCCTTGATCGCCTGTGTCGCGTCCGAGGTCACACCCTGATCGCGGCCCAACCCATATACCGTCCACGGCCGCAGGCCGACGCTGCTGATCCCATGGTCTTGGAAGTAAACCCTGGCATTCCCTTCGTTGCACTGCTTGAACACGCCGTAGTGCGTGGCCGGCTTGAGCACGGCATCGTTGGGGACGATCCCGGGCGCATAGTCTTCCTCGCGGCCGATCACTGCCGCCGAACTCGCGTAGACGATCTGGCGCACCGTTCCGAGTTCCCGCGTCGCCTCGAACACCGCCAGCGTGCCCAGCACATTCACGCGCGCGCCCGCCAGGGGATCAGCCTTGCACGTGGGAATCTGCAGCCCAGCCAGGTGAATCACGGCGGTGACGCCGTGCGCTTCCATGGCCCCGCGCACCGTCTCCACATCGGAGATATCGCCGGACACAACCGCCAGGTTGCCGGTCAGGCTGGGAATCAGATCTTCCAGGCGGCGCAGATCCGGATCGCGATCGAACATTACGAACGGAATGCCGCGCGCGAGCAGATCGCGGACCACCCAGGCGCCCAGAAACCCGGAAGAGCCGGTCACGAGAATGCAGTCAGGCATGGTTTCTATCGTAACGGCCGGCGTGGAGAGCCAGGCTGCCGCCCGCGGGGCGAGGTTACTGGTTCTTACGCATCTGCTCGTAAGCCTGAAGCAGCCACTCTGGCTCGCCGGGTTCGCCTTTGTTTGGCATCCCCTTGGTCATGGACCAGCGATGAATCCATGAGAACCCGCCCCTGCCGGCGTAGTCGTTCGGCAACCGGTAGGCTTTGTCACGCAAAGCTTCTTCGAGCGAAACGAAGCGAGCTTTCCGACGTCGTATGAATATACAATGCTCGGGCGCATCAGCGATACGAAGGGGCTTGCCGCGGCGCTTGGTTCCGGGAGCGTCACTGTCAGCTTCGAGAAGGAGTGACGGACACGATTGTCCAGAGGCACAGGAGGTTGCTCATGAACAATCCGTTGGATTTTAGCGGCAAGGTGGCGCTTGTCACTGGGGCCGCAACAGGCATGGGATTAGCCACAGCGAATGCTTTCGCCGAGGCGGGGGCGGCCGTCGTGCTCGCCGATTACAAGAAGGAAGCGGTGAAGGCGGCTGCCGAGCGGCTCAGCGCGGCCGGTCACAAAGCGATGGCGATCGGCTGCGACGTCAGTGATGATGCGTAGGTCGCCGCAATGGTGGGCCGCACGATTGCCGAGTTTGGCCGGATTGACGCCGCGTTCAACAACGCGGGGGTCATGGCGCGCATAGCCCCGACCGCCGACAGCACCCGTGAAGAGTGGGACCGCGTGATCGGCATCAACCTTCGCGGCGTATGGAGCTGCATGAAATACGAGCTGGGGCAGATGGAGCGCCAGAGCAGTAGCGATCGTCAATAACGCGTCGGTCGGCGCGTTGACCGGCAACCCCGGCATTGGCTCCTACATCGCCTCCAAGCACGGTGTCGTCGGCCTGAGTCGGACGGCCGCTCTGGAATATACCAAGCACGGTATTCGCGTGAACGCTGTGAATCCCGGCCTGATCGATACACAGATCGCCCGCGATGTCGTCAGCGGGGACGAGCAGGCGTACGACGAGATAGCGAAGCACGTTTCCCATCGGTCGCGCGGGCAGGCCCGAGGAGATCGCCTCGGCTGTGTTGTGGCTTTTGCAGTCCGGGACGAGCTACGTTGTGGGTCAGGCCCTGACCGTGGACGGTGGAATGACGGTGGTGTGATCGCCTATCTGGTTCAGGAGTGGCGCGCAGGCAAGCCTTTGTGAGTTCCCCGTGCTGACGGCAGGTTGATCGCAACCAGGGATACCGCAAGTAAAGCGGAATTGAAACACGAAGAACCATGAATAGATCCGGGATGCATCGCATTAATCACTGGGGCGAACCGTGGAATTGGATTCGAAGTGTGCCAGCTACTGGCGAGCCGGGGGTTCGCTCATCCGGATCTCGGTGGGAAGAATGGTGTTGCCACACACCCGTTCGGACCAGACAACCTCGGGATGAACAACGTACTGGCAAAGACAGCTAACGCGATCGCCGCACCAGCGAACGGGTCTAGCGCCGCGACGTTTATGCCCTCGAGCGCCTCGGCTACCGGGTCCACGCTCGGCAGGCGCGCACAAGTCGTCTAGGCACGGCACTCTCTGAGCAATCCGCGTAGTCCCAAACTACCTGTCCGCGCAATCCGCTCTTGAAGCCATGCATAAAAGCCGGGGCCTCAATCCGGCCGTGAGATCGACACATCACGCCGAGGCTAGCGCCCTCAGCTCCACGGCGTGGCGGCGCGGTGGCACGCCGAACATCCGGGAATACTCGCGGCTGAACTGAGACGGGCTTTCGTAGCCGACCTCGAAGGCGGCAGTCTCGACGCTCCGCCCGTCGGCGGCCATCAGTTGGCGCGCCTCCAGCAGACGCAGCCGCTTCTGATACTGAATCGGCGTCATCGAGGTCAGCGCCTTGAACTGGCGATGGAACGCCGAAGGGCTCATCTGGGCAATCTCGGCGAGCTCTTCGACGCGGATCGTCTCCGCAAAGCGCCGTCGCAGCTCGTGGGTCGCGACAACTACGCGATGTGTCTGACTGTTGGCCAGCATCAGACGCGCTACGTCGCCGGCGTACGGGCCGGTCAGCAGCCAGTAGCACAGCTCCCGCATGATGACGGGACGAAGCGTTGGGATCGCCTTCGGCGTGCCCAGCAGACGCACAAGACGCAGCGCGCACTCTTCGATCGGGCCGTTGAAGTCGGTGACGAATACGCCCCGGCCCGGCTCGCCCGCGGGCGGCGGCAGGTCGTCGACGCCTTCGATCACTTCGCGCATCACCCCGGGATCGAGCTCAATGACCACGCCGAGGAACGGCTCATTCGGGCTGGCCTGCGTGATGCGTCCCACCGCCGGCATCGCGACGCTCACCAGCAACGCCTGCCCCGCTCGATACACGAGTCGCGTGCTGCCGAACATTGTCCACTTCGCGCCCTGAACGACGATGCAGAGGGCGGGACGGAGGAGGACGTAGGAGGGCTGCCGCTCCCCATGGGACCGGAGAATTGTGAGCCCCTCGACCGCTGTCACGTAGACGCTCTCCCCCGTTTGCTCGTTGGTGTATCGCGTGACCGCGTCCAACAGTTCCTTCATCATGCGCGCTCGCTTCTTCGGCTCCTTGCCAATGCCCGCGGATACGGGCTGGGGTAAGGGCTGGTCCAGCATAGCGTGCCCGAGCAGGATTAGGCAAGAACTCGGAAGTTTCGGGTATTCATGGGGGCGTGTTGTCAGCCGTAGCCTGAAAGAGCAAGGAGGCAGCAGATGGCGACGGCGAACGCAGAGACATCCACGGCGAGGATCGCGGTCGTATCCGGCGGCAGCCGCGAGTTCGGCCGAAACACGGTGATCAGCCTGGCCAGCCGGCGTGTTGATTCCATGAGCAGCATACTATTCACGGTCGTAACTGTTGCGATCTTCGTCTCCACGGTGCCAGCGCGCGCAGACGACTGGCCACGTTGGCGCGGGCCGCGTCTGGACGGTGTCTCGCGGGAGACAGGACTCCTGAACCCGTGGCCGAAGGACGGGCCAACCCGAATCTGGCAAGTCGGCCTGAGCGGTGGGTTCTCTTCAGTCGCGGTGGCTGACGGGAAGGTGTTCACTCAGACGAAGCAGGGCAATCAAGAGATCGCCCTCTGTCTGGATGCGGCAACCGGGAAAGAACTCTGGCGTTATAGTTATGACGCCAACTACGAAGCTCACGTCACCTTTTCAGGGGGGCCGAGGCCGGATTCGCGGTCCGGGCCTCGCGCCACGCCGACAGTCGATGGCGACCGCGTCTATATCATGGGCGCGACCGGGATCCTCGTTTCCTTGGACGCGAAGAGCGGAAAGCGAATCTGGCAACGGGAGATGCTTCGACCGGCAGGACAGCCTCCCGTCCCGGGCGGTAACGCCATCTTCCCGCCGGGCGGAGTACCGATGCACGGGATAACCAGCTCGCCGCTGGTTGTAGGCGATGTTCTATACGTCGCCCCGGGAGGCCCGAACGGGAAGGCCCTGGCCGCGCTCAATAAGAACGACGGGCGAATCATCTGGGAGGCGCTTGACGACGGTGTTGGCCACTCCAGCCCGATCTGGGCCGAGGTCGCGGGAGCACCTCAGCTCATATTTCTCACGGCAACGCGTGCCGTGGGCGTTGCTCCGCGGGACGGATCGCTGTTGTGGAGCTATCCGTGGAAGACGACGTTCGATCTCAACATCGCCACGGCAGTGTACGCGGATCGGCAGGTCTTCATCTCCTCAAATTACGGCAAAGGCGGAGCCGTCCTGCGACTGAAGGACAAAGGTGAACCCGAGCTGGTGTGGGAGTCACTGTCCATGCAAAACCATTTCTCTACGTCTGTTTTGTACGACGGACACCTGTATGGTTTCAGTGCAACGCGGCTTCGATGCGTCGATTTCCAGACCGGCAAGGTCTTGTGGGACAACACCGGAATGGGCATCGGCAACGTCCTCGTGGCCGACGGGAATCTGATTATCCTCGGTGAACGGGGCCAGTTGGTCCTCGCGAAAGCGACTCCAATGGCATATACCGAGTTCAGTCGAGTGCAGGTCTTCGACGATGAGACGTTGACATGGACCGTGCCCGTCTTGTCGGACGGGCGGTTATTTGTCCGTCATCAGAACGGGCTGGCAGCGTTCGACTTGCGGAAGGCAGATGGGGATCGTCGCTAAGCCTGCCGGCGGACGGCCTTCAGAACTTCGTACGAGCCTGCCGGTGACCGACCCTCGCGCCTGGCTTGGGCAATTGGTATCGCCGGACGCTGAGGCTCCTGTAAGGACTCACTCGCAATTGGATGACGCGATGAGCACGTTTGATAAACTCAACGCCTCGAAGCTGCGCTGGTAAGCTCGTCGATTGCCGTTAGAAATGCAAGCAGTCGCTTATTCAGGCCCGCGGGGTTCGCCTCCTCTGCAAGCTCACAGCTCACGAAAATGCAGGAGTTCCGATCTCGCTAACCCAGCCTTAGCTTGCAATGTAAACGACGGGCTCGCCAGCTTGCACCCATGCAGGCTTTGTCTGCTTTGCTCGATCCCCGATGGACGGCCGAAGGTGCAGGCGTGTGGAACCTTGCCGGACTCATCTCCAATCATTGCAGGGTGTGCACTGATGATGTGGTGTCTTGTCGTACATATGCGTTTGGCGCCCGCCGGGTTGGCGTATCGAAAAAACGCCTTACTACCCCACTCCGGCCTACCTGGCGACGGAAGGTCCGTACCGTTTCAGCCGCAACCCCATTTAGGTGGCAGAAGGCATGATCTGGATAGGATGGCTGGTTTTCCTTGGCAGCCTGGTGATTCTCGCCGTTCTTGCGACTCTGGCTGTCGTCGGTCCACTTGTGTTGCGTCGTTGTGAGGAGAAGGGCCTCGAAGCCCGCTTCGGCGATGCTTGGGTGCGGTACAGCAAGACCACACCTCGGTGGTTCAGAATACGCAGCCCACGGGGCGAGTGGGTCCACCGCGACATTGCGAAACATTAGGCCTGAATGAGGAAATTGACCTGAAGAGTTCTTGCCGTCCGCCCAGGGCCATCGTGGTCACCGCGATTGTCGATGTTCAGCCCGAAAACGGCGATTGCGGAAGGTGGCGCGTTCGACGGGCCGGTCGGCGGGGGGCTTAGGAACCATAAAGCGGCACTCGGTGCCAATTAATGCTTCAAGTTACACAAGGCTTCTTCGAGCGAAACGAAGCGATAGCCGCGCCGCTCCAGCATATTGAGCAATGCCGGCAGCATTACCGAGTTCAACCGGTTCGCGTGCATCAGCAGCACCTGCGGAAACTCGTGCCCCACCACTTCCACCGAGCGCCGCTCGAAGAACTCGATGACCGACTCCATGTACGGCACGCATTCCGTGCGGGCGCGCTCGGCCAAAGCCGTGTCGCCTCTTGCGAGCGCCGCGCTGTACACATAGGCAAACATCCAATCCGCGTTATCAAAAGTGACAGGCGCCTGTTGATAGCCCTGGGCGGCCAGAAACTCTTCGAGCCTTACCTTGATGGGGAGTTCCGGGCCGGTCTGCAGCATCGGCGACCGGAAGTAGCGCAGCCGGCTCACGCCGAGCCATTCCTTCAGGGCGTTATCCCCGCGCAGGATGTCTTGCTCGTATTCATCGATCGAGACCGTATTCAGGCCGCCATGCGAATAGGTATGATTCCCCATCTCGGCCCCCGCGTGGGTCCAAAGCCCGTACACTTCGCGCCTTTCCTTGTCCGTGAGGCCGGGACAGTTACCCGCAATCGCAAAAGCTGTCACGGGAATGCGTCTTTCGTGGATCGGTTGCAGCAAGCGCTCGGTGAGCGGCTTCAATTCGGCATAGTCGCAGGCGGTCGGCCCCGATTGCGCGAAAGGCAAGTCGTCGATTGTGACCGCGACCGACCGCGCCGGTAGTTGCGCTCGGCTGGTAAGGCAGCTGAGGGAAAGCAAGAGGCAAACTCGGATGATCTTGCGCATTCGTTTGGGAACACCAGTAGCGCCCGGGGAGCAGATCCAGAGCAGCGCCGGTCAGGGCGCGGGCCGGCGCGCTCACGCGCGCGGCTCCGTTGCGTTGATTCGCGATGCCAATTCACAAGAATCGGGGGACTGTTTCTGATTTTTGTGAGCCGTCCTCTACCGTAACGCTCGCACCGCGTCCACACCCGCTTTCACCGCCCCGCCGTAGACGCCCGAATCGGCGCCATAGGAGATCACGCTGAACCCCAGGTCCAGCCACTCGCGAGCCTGGGCGGCGTCTTTCGGCTGAATCCCGGTGGTGATGTTGTGCTTCTTCGCCGTCGCCACGACCTTTTTCAAGGCGGCTATGAAATCCGGGTGGTGGAACTGGCCGACGATGCCCATCGACTGGGACAGATCGAAATGGCCCACCCACAAGACATCCACGCCGGGCGTGGACGCAATCTCGTCCAGGTTTTCCAAGCCCATGGTGCTTTCAATCTGGCACAGGAAGATGTTGTTACGATTGGCCTCGGCCATGTACTGCAACGGATCGGGAGCGACAAAATCGTTGTGCGAGCCTCCGAGACCGAGGCCGCGGCCGCCTTCGGGCGCATAGCGCATCGCATTCACCACGGTACGTGCCTGTTCGGCGGTGGTCACGTTCGGAACCATCACTCCGTGCGCGCCGGCGTCCATGACGCGCGCGATGAAATGGTATTCAGCCGCGGGAACGCGCACAACCGGCGTGATGGGCGTCGCCTTGAACCACGACAGCAGGTCGTTGACCTGCCCGAAATGGAAACCGCTGTGCTCCATGTCGATGAGGACGAAGTCCACGCCCGCCGCCTCGAGAATCTTGGCGACGCCGCGGGTGCTGAATTCCCAGACCATGTGGCCGACGGGCGTTTTCCCCTCGGCCAACAACTGGCGGATGCGGTTCGGCTTCATGCTTTCCTCCTGGCGGCCAGCTTGGCCTGCACCCCGGGGCGTCCGGCGGCTTTCGGGTTCGCGAGGGTCTCGGGCGCCTTGCCTTCATACACGGCGCGGACGTTGCGGCAAGCATCAAGGCTGTTGTCGCGCATCGACTCTTCCGTCCAGGCCACGGCGTGCGGCGCAACGATGACGTTGTCGAGCGCGAAGAGGGGATGATTTTTCGGTGGAGGCTCCTGCTCAAACACATCGATGCCCGCGCCCGCAATGCGCTTGGCCCGCAGTGTTTCGACCAGGGCCCTTTCGTCGATGATGGGCCCGCGCGCGGTGTTGATAATGTAGGCTGTGGGCTTCATCAAAGCCAGCTCGCGCGCCCCCACCAAGCCGCGTGTTTCTTCGCTCAGAAACGTGTTTACGGCGACAAAATCGCTTTCGCGCATCACCGTCGCCAGGTCCACGAGCTCGACGCCCAGATCCGCGGCGCGTTTGGGGTCGGCATAGGGGTCGTAGCCAAGCAGCCTGCCGAATCCCAAGGCCCGCGCCATGCGAAACATCTCGCCGGCTATGCTCCCGACGCCCACCGAACCGAGCGTTCGCCCTTGCACGCAGATGCTGTTGCAGTGAAAATCCTCGCGCCAACGGCCGCTGCGAGTGCGGACATCGAGCGCCTGCAGGTTCTTGGCAAGGGCGAAGATGAACGCGAAAATCCCTTCAGCTACGGGCCTTCTTACGGAGTTGGGCGTAAGGGCCAGCAACACGTCAGCTTCCGTGCAGGCCCCGGCGTCCACGCGGTCGTAGCCGACGCCCCAGCGCGCCAAGCAGGCCAAGCGCTTCAGCCCGCGGAAACTCTCTTTGGGAAAGTAATAGCCGAACACAATGACCGCATCGTATTGGTCGATCACATCGGGAGCGGCGGTGCCTCCCGTGTCGCGCATGATCTCGTGTTCGATCCCCGGCAAGGGGTCGAGGACCTCCGCTATGGCACGGCTCACCGTCTCGAACGTCTGACCGCCAAAGTCCGGTGTGATACCGACTCGGAAAACGTCATTCGAAGCCACGGAGATGGACCTTCTTGCTCTCTTCAGGATTTCCAGCGGCTGGGAAAGGCCGGCCGGAGAAAGAGGCGAGCCGCCCATTGTACAATGGCCCAGGACGGCCCCGCCATCGGAAGGCACCGGGCTTACCGCTGGCGAAAGGACTGATTCGCAAGCGATGCCGGCCCTAACGGCCTTGCGCCAGCCTTTCCTTAGAATTGCAGATTCGCACCGGCCGGAAGCCGCGCGTCATAATACATCCACACTGCAAACGCAGGCCTTACGCAGGACAATTTACTCATGACTCCCGATCAAGCGAAGTTAATGTTGGGCTTCTTCGTCTCCGTACTCGAACAAGAAACACCAACAACGATAAGGGTTCTCCAAGCCATTCCCGAAGACAAGAGCGACTACCGGCCCTCTAAAACGTCCCGAAGCGCCATGGAGTTGGCCAGGCATCTGCCCGTCGTCGAGCTTTGGTTTTACGAAGGCGTCCTGCAAGGGGAGCTGCCCGCGCCGGATCCCAGCGCCGAAAGCAGCATCAAGACCATCGCCCACGCAATCAGCATCTACGAAAATCAGATCAAGGCGGCGCGCGAGCGGGTGCAGCAGCTCAGCGGCGAGCAACTCGTACGGCCGATGTCGATGCTGGGGATCTACACCAAGCCGGCGGTCTGGTTCCTGTCGTTGCTGATCAGGCACACCGTGCATCACCGTGGCCAGTTGTCCGCGTATCTGCGCCCGATGGGGGCGCAGGTTCCGGCTATCTATGTGGACAGCGCCGACGAGCCGTTCCATCCGGAGAACGCGCGCCCTGCGACCACGGCAGGAGCTTGATCCCATCGGCGTAAGCCGTGCTGGAAAGATTCCGCACAGGTCGCGGTTTCAAATCCAATGCCCTTTGGTCCCCATTTTCCGAGGTTCTATCCGATTCTCGACACGCACGTGCTGGCGAAGGCCGGGATCACCACCGCCACTATGGCCCGGGCTCTCGCGCGGGCGGGCGTGCAACTGGCGCAGTTTCGCCACAAGGGGACCTACACGCGCGAGGTGTTTTCGCAGGCCGAGGAGGCTGCCCGCATCCTTAAGGACGGCGGCGTACGATTCATCATCAACGATCGTGCCGACGTAGCACTGATGTTGCATGCCGACGGAGTGCATCTGGGGCAGGACGATTTGCCGCTTGCCTGCGTTCGCGCCATCGCGGCCTCCGCACTGACCGTGGGACTTTCGACACACAACGAAGCGCAGTTGCGGGAGGCCGACGGCCAGCCCGCCGACTATCTCGCCATCGGACCTGTCTTCGGCACGCAATCCAAAGAGAATCCCGATCCCGTCGCGGGCGTTAGGGAATTGGCCCGGTTGCGGCCTCTGACGCGCAAGCCCTTGGTCGCGATCGGCGGCATTACGCGAGCGAATGTCCGCGATGTGCTTGCCGCCGGCGCGGACAGCGTGGCAGTCATATCCGACCTGATCGACGCCGACCTGGATGCGCGGCTGGCTGAATGGATGATGCTCACTGCGGGCCCCACTCGCGGAGGCCCTCACGGCACTTCGCCCCTGCTATGAATCAACCAAACAGCAGATCGTAGATCTCGAGTGCGGCCACATACGCGAAGAGCACAAGGCCGCTGCCAAGAATCGCGTTCACCGGCCAGGGGCTCTGGAAGTCGGACCCCACCCAACGCTTGCGGTTGTTCATGATCAGCAATGTCAGGGCCAGCAGCGGAAGAAACATCGCGGCAACGACGCCATAGACAAGCTGGATGGTCCGCACCGGCGTCCAGAGGAAAAGGATGGGTAGCGTGGCAATCGCCAGTAGATAGTTTCGATAGGCGGATGACGCCCGTAGATCAGTGTTGCGGCGCACGCCCGGCTGCAGGCCCCTTCGCAACTCCATAAAGTCGGCAAACATGTACGGAATGCTCTGCCAGACGCCAAGCAGGCTGGAAAAAACCGCGCCCCAGAACCCCGCCAGAAAAACGGGCCGTCCCCAGTCACCGAGCGTCAACGCGAGTTGATCGGCTAGCTGCAACGCCAGCACTGCGCCCTGCCCCTCAATCTTCAGTTGCGATCCGATGATGATGACGGAGAAACCGAATAGCGCCGTAACCGCGTATGCCGCCGCCAAATCGATGCGGCAGATGCGGACTCCCTCCTGGCCGCTGCGGCCTTCTTCTCGAATCCAATAGCCATAGGAAAGCAGCGTGACGGTGCCCCCCACACCGCCGATCACAGCAATCAGCCAACTTGTTCCCTGCGGGGGAATCGAGGGCACGAAACCTTGCGCCACCGCGGACCAGCCCGGCTGCATCAACACTGCCGTGCCCAAAACGGTCACGAACATGACCCCGATACAAACCGCCATCAGTTTTTCGAAAAGTCGAAAACTCCCGTAGCGCACCAGCAGGTAGCCGGCGATAGAGTGCAGCACGCCCCAGATCGTTTTGGAAACATCGGGACTCCCCAACGGAAGAAAACCGCTGCCCGCGACGCCACAGGCGCTGATCAGGGCGCCGCCGACAATCATCGTGAAGAGGAGCAGATAGCCGAGAAAGACCCAACGAATCCAGCGTCCCAGTCGCCAAGCCCAACCTTCCAGCACCGTTGATTCCGTCGCCAGGTGCCAGCGCGCGATACCTTCGCACAGGGCCCACTTGAGCACCACACCGGCCGCAACGGCCCACAGCACGGAAAGGCCGGCTTCGGAACCCGCTATGGTGGAAGTCAACAAATCGCCAGCGCCGACGCCCGTGGCGGCCAGCAGAATTCCAGGTCCGATGATGCGGAATACGGAGAGACGCGAAGGTTCGGCCATGACGTAAGAGGGTTAGCGTGCGGCGCATCGCGGCAAACGCGATCTGGATGGAGAGAATAGCACTTTCGAATGCTTCGCGACCGCGTAGTCTCGCCTAGACCGTCTCTTCCGTGGGCGGCAGTGACGAGCGCCAGCCGTCCCGCAGCATGCCCGCGAGACCGTTGACGAGGCTCACATTGCGCGGATGATTGGCGATATTCACCGTTTCGTAGGGGTCGGCTTCGTAGTCGTACAGTTCAGCCGAAAGGTAAGGGTTGTCTTCGGCGCGCCACTCGGTGTAGCGGTAGCGGTGCGTGCGCATGGAACGTCCCATGCCGGGTCCCACGCCGGGAATCTGGCGCGGGTATTGGCTAAACACCGCGCGCTTCCACAGGCGCTCTGGATCGTCGAACAGAGGTACAAAACTCGAGCCCTCCAACCCGGGAGGCCTGGGCAGGTCGCAAATCTCGCAGAGCGACGGATAGATATCCACAAGTTCCGTAAGGCCCGCAGTCTTCTTGCCCCGGCTCATCTGGCCCGGCACGCTCACGATCAGGGGCGCGCGCGTGGCTGCTTCAAAGTTCGTGTGCTTGTTCCATAGGCCATGGTCGCCCAGATGATAGCCGTGATCGCCCCACAGAACCACAACCGTGCTGTCGCGCAGCCCGAGGTCCGTGAGCGATTGCAGCACACGCCCGATTTGTGCGTCTACGTAACTCACACTCGCCCGGTAGCCGCGAATCAACTCGCGTGCTTTCTTGTCGGAAATGGGGCCCTCCTGGGGAATATCGGCGTACTGGCGCAATTCGCCGGAGTTGTGCAGAGCGAAGAGAGGGCCGTCCTGCGGCGGCGCCGTATGCGAATCCAACTCGATCTCGCTCTCGGGATAAAGATCGTAGTATTTCTCTGGAGTAACGAACGGAAGGTGCGGCCGGAGGAATCCCGCAGCCACAAAGAAGCGCCCTCCTTTCAACTCCGCCAGGGCAGAGATGACGGCATCGGCCGTCTCGCCATCGGGCAGATCGGAATCGGAGACACGCCGGCTCTCCCAGCTCGGCAGGCCCCAACTTGACTGGCCGGGGGAGAGGCGCTGCCGCAACTCCGGCTCATACTCCAAAGCGTCGCTGGAAAGCCAGCCGGCCTCCCGCACTTTGTTCCAGTTCCGCTGGGTCAGATTGCGGCTCTCGTCGCTGCGCCACGGGTGCGAATGAGCCATCCAGGCCGGCTCGCTCCAGGAAGCCGGATCATCCAGTTGGGGGTTATGAAAGATCTTGCTGAAAGCCGCCGTGGCGTACCGGTGATTCTTGAAATGCTGGGGCAACGTCCTTACAGCCGGCAGATAGCGGCGAAAATGCGTGTGCAGGTCGAAGACTCGGGTCGTATCGGGCCGAAGCCCCGTGAGAAGAGACGTTCGCGATGGGCTGCAAACCGCCTGCTGGCAGTAGGCGCGCGTAAACGTCAGGCCTTCGGCGGCCAGAGCGTCGATGTGCGGAGTGCGGACGGTGCGATCGCCGTAACAACCTAAGGCTGGGCGCAGATCGTCCACCGCGATAAACAGTACGTTGAAGGCGGGCCGAGGCTGGCGGCGCTGCGCGAGTGCAAGGGGAGCCAAGCCTCCCACGGCAGCGACCGCCGAGGCCTGCAAACCGGCACGCAGAACGTCGCGGCGGGAGGACCGGCTCATCCGCGCCACCGGCCGTGCCTCTTGATGTTGCGAAAAATCGGGATCACTTTATTCACTTCAGACTAGCGCAGCGAGAGCGGCAAACCAAACCCGCAAAGAGACCCTTAGCACTGATCCAGCGCCTGCTCCAGATCGGCGATGATGTCCTCGGCCGCCTCGATTCCGACCGACAGTCGCAACAAGTTTTCTCCTATGCCGAGGCGCTCGCGATGTTTCGGCGCAAGTTCCCGGTGGGAGGCGATGACGGGATAGCTGATCAGCGTATGAACATCTCCCAGGCTTGTCGCACGCACAACAAGCCGCAGAGCGTCGTTGAAGCGGAAGACCTGCTCCCGGCCCGCGTCCTTGATCGTGAAGCTGACCATGCCCCCGAACAGATTCTTCGGGAACAGCCGCCGGATCGCATCGGCGTCGGGATGAAGCGGATCGCCGGGGAAATGCACCCGCTCGACGCGCGGATGGTCTTTCAGGGCGGACGCGACGCGGCAAGCGTTTTGGCACTGCCGTTCCAGCCGCAGGGCGAGTGTTTTCACCCCGCGCATGGTCAGGTAGGCCTCGAAGGGCGCCATCGTGTTCCCCAAGGTGCGGCTGAGTGTCTGCACAACCTGCCTGAACTCTGTGCGAGTCGCCAGAAGGCCGCCCAAAACATCGCCGTGGCCGGCGAGGTATTTGGTTGAGCTGTGCACGACGAAATCAGCGCCGAGCGCCATCGGCCGCAGTAGAATCGGCGTGGTGAAGGTGGCGTCAACGACTGTCAGCGCGTTGTGCTTCCGTGCAATCTCGACTACCTTGTCGAGAGGCGGGACGCGCAACAGTGGGTTAGAGACCGTTTCAACCAGCACGCAAGCCGGTTTTTCCTCGGCCACGACCGCCTCGAACGCAGCGATGTCGCAGGGATCGGCGAAGCGCACTGAAACTCCGGTGGGCTCGAGCACCTTCATCAGCAGAGAGAAGCTTTGGCCGAAGAGAACATTCGCGGCAACGATGGACCGGCGACGGTCGGTCAGCGCCGCCAACAGTGCCAGATGCAGCGAGGCCATTCCCGAAGCGGAGGCCTGGGCAAATTCCGCGCCCTCGAGTGCAGCGACTTGCTCTTCCAAGGCATTCGTCGTCGGACTGCCGTAACGGGCGTAGGTCTGGCCCTGCTTCTCGTCCGCAAATACCCGGTCAAGGTCTTCCGTGCGGTCGTAGACGTAACTCGACGCACCGTAGATCGGCGTCGTCACGGGAACATAGTCCCCGAGTTTCTTGCGGTCACCGGCGTGAACCGCCAGCGTTTCAAGCTTCATGGGAATCCTTTACTGCGTGCCGCGGAATGCGATCGTTGTTGTGATTATAAACCGGGTTTCACCGGCCATGCGGTTCCGGCGTCTTGGCAGGCCGCTGTTTCGCGGCCCTTACAAGACAAGCGGCCAGACTATGGGAATCACGAGGACCGAAACGACACCGACGAGAAGGTTCATGGGGACGCCGATCCTGAGGTAGTCGGAAAAGCGATACCCACCGGGACCATAAACCATCAGGTTTGTCTGATATCCGAAGGGCGTAGCGAAACTGGCCGAACCGGCCATCATGATCGCCATCGCGAAGGGCATGAAGCTCAAATTCAACTGTTGCGAGGTTGCCAGCGCGATCGGAAACACCAGCGCCACGGCCGCGTTGTTGGTCATGATCTCGGTGACCAACATCGTCACCGCGTACACGGCCGCCAAAGCCAGCCACGGATCCTGTCCCGCGGCCTGGATGACGGTCTCCGCCACGGCGGCGCCGACTCCGGACTGCTCGATGGCTCTGCCGATGCCCAGGGCCGAGCCGATGACAATGAGGACCGGCCAATCAATTCTGCGCCGTGCGTCGCTGACGGAGCAGCACTTGCTCAGCACCATCAAGCAGGAGGCCACCATGGCTGCGCCTAACATGTCTGTCCAGCCAGCGGTCGCCGCGATGACCATGGCACCCAGAATAGCCAGCGCCGCGGGCGCTCTGTCGTGGCGCCGGGGCGTTGAGTCCTCAATCGATCGCACCAGAAAGAAATCCCGTGAGTCCCTTTGCTGGCTCGCAAAGTTCGGATTGCCCTCGATTAAAAGCGTATCACCGGGCCGCATAACAATATCGCCGATTTTGCCATGCAACCTCTCACCGTTGCGCGCCACGGCCAGAATCACGGCATTGTAGCGGTTGCGAAAGCGGCCCTCCCGAACCGATTTTCCCACCAACGGGCAAGTGTCGGAGACCGCCGCCTCGAAAAGTTGGCGGCGATAGCGTGGTGAGTCCAGCTTGAAAACCTGATTCGTCGCCGGAATGAGGCCACGCAGATTGTGGAGGTCGCGCATGGAATCCACAACGCCAGTGAAGATCAGCCGGTCATTCTCTTGCAGTACCTGCTCCGGTCCCGGCGCACTGATGATGAAGCCGGCGCGCTCGATCTGAATCAGGTAAGACCCTGGAAGATGGCGCAGCCCGGCGCCCTCGATGGACTTACCCGCCAGCGAACTTGCCGTAGGCACAATCATCTCGGCCGTGTATTCGCGCGGATCGCGAAGTTTGCTCGCGGCGGAAGCCGTTCCCGGCAGCAGCCGCGGGCCGAGCAGCACCATGAAGAGCGCTCCCGCTGCCGCAACCGGCAGCCCAACCCACGCGATGTCAAACATCCGAATACCCGGCAGGCCGGCCTCGGCGCTAACGAGTCCAGCCACCACCAGGTTGGTGCTCGTCCCAATGAGAGAGCACGTCCCACCCAGGATCGTGGCATAGCTGAGGGGAATCATCAGCTTGGAGGGCTGCAGCTGCAGCCTTCTGGCCCAGTCGCTGACGGCGGGAATCATCATCGCCACAACCGGCGTGTTGTTCAGAAAGGCGCTGATCGCCGCCACCGGAAAAATCAGCCTGCACATTGCTCGCCGCAGCCCCGCGGGACGGCCCAGCATGGCCTCGGCGATCCAGTCGATCGCTCCCGTTTCCTGCAAGCCCGCGACCACCACGAACAGAAATGCCACCGTCAGCAACCCCGAATTACTAAACCCCGCCACCGCATCCGAGGGGGAGAGAACTCCGATTTTCCAGCCGCCAGGAGACGGCACGGGGATGATGAGGAGCGCGGTAAGGCCGCCGACAAAAATGGCATCACTGGGACCTCTCACGAAAGCAAGGAGGGCCAATATCAGAACCAGCAATGCCAGAACGATGATCCCTTCCGCCGTCATTGAGCGCACCCACGCGGCCTGGCCGCCGAAGCGATCGTTGTTTCAGCGATCCGGGAAGTCGGTGGGCCTGCCGTCATCCTCACGAAAGGGTGCGTCGCGCTAAAAGAATACTCTGCACCTCGTACGTTGAGAGGCTCGACCTGACGGGTGCGAGGGCGTCGCGTTGCGGCGCGAGGGGTTTTCATTATCACAATCCTCTCATGGAACGGTAAGACCCAAACGGTAGACCAGACCTGCCGCCACGGCCGCCGCCAGCGTTATGATCATGCCCGTCCGGAAAATGAACATCGCGATAAAGGCTCCGGCGGCGATGAGCAGGGCGGCGAAGTCGATCGTGCTCCAGACAGGAACAAGGAGCCTCATACCCAGGGTCCGGCTCTCATCAACCTGCTCAAAGATCGTGTGCAAGGCGAACCACACGGCAAGATTCAGGATGACCCCCACCACAGCCGCTGTGATCGTCGACAGGGCCGCCGTCAGAGGCTTGTGCCCGCGCAGCCGCTCGATATACGGGGCGCCAAGGAAAATCCAAAGGAAGCAGGGCGTGAAGGTAACCCACGTCGTGAGCACGGCCGCGAGCGCTCCCGCCGTCATCGGGGTCAACTCGCCCAGTTGCCCGGCCTCGGCGGCGCGATAGGCGCCCATGAAGCCGACAAACTGTACGACCTGGATCAGCGGGCCCGGTGTCGTTTCGGCCATCCCCAAGCCGTCCAGCATCTCACCCGGCTGCAGCCAGCCGTAGGTGCCGACCGCCTGCTGGGCGATATAAGCAAGCACCGCGTAGGCCCCGCCAAAGGTGACCACTGCCGCCTTAATGAAGAAAACCCCTTCCTGCACCCACAAGCTATTCCAGCCTTGAGTCGCCGCCAGTACGGCCAGAGGGCTTAGCCAGAGCGTTAGCCAGACCGCCAACACGCCCAAGGTTCGTGCTGGCGTCGGGGCGTCATGAGCCAAACCGTAGTCGGAGACGGCCAAACCCCCGTCTGCGTCCTGAGCAATCCCGGAGGGAGCCGCGTGCAGTCGAATCACGAGAAACCTTTCCGGCCAAACCTTTGCACCCGCCAGACCCAAGAGTGCGGCGCCGAGGACCAAGAGAGGGAAAGGAACCTCAAAAAAGAAAATAGCGGCAAAAGCAACACCCGCGACCGCGAACATGGCGGCATTCTTCAGCGCGCGCTTGCCAATGCGGATGACCGCTTCCACCACCACCGCCATCACGGCCGGGGCGAGGCCGTAAAACAGCGCGTCAACGAAACGCAGTTCCTTGTAGCCGGCATAGAGAATGCTGAGCGCCAAAATGGACAGAAAGCCGGGCAGTACAAACAGTGTTCCGGCGACGATGCCTCCCCAAGTGCGGTGCAGCAGCCAGCCGATGTAGATAGCGAGCTGCTGGGCCTCAGGACCTGGCAGCAGCATGCAGTAGTTGAGCGCATGCAGAAACCGGTTCTCGCTGACCCAGCGCTTTTCGTCCACCAGGATGCGGTGCATCACCGCGATTTGCCCCGCCGGCCCGCCAAAGCTGAGCAGGGCCACGCGGCACCAGCACCAGAACGCTTCGCGGAAGCTCACCCTCGCGGCCTGAGGCCCCGATGAGGGGATCGCTATGTTGGAGTCTGTCTGCGGCAAGAGCGCCTTTCCCGGGCCAGCGATTGACGATAGGGCCTCTCCAGAACGGCTGTCAAGCAAGCCGTAGGACGGTTGCAGCCAGCGTGATCGCGCCCGCCCCAAGCCGCTCGTGTATGACGGAAGCTGCGCTCATAGGCCTTTTAGAAGCTCAGCCGCAAACCCAGCTGCACCGTTCGTGATGAGTCCGCGCTTAGCACTGCTCCGAAATTCGCGGTCCCCAGCACATGGCCGGGCAAAGCAAAGTTGGCGTGATTGAGCAGATTGTAGAACTCGCCCCGCAGGTTCACCCGCAACCGCTCTTTGACTGGGATCTCCTTGGACAGAGTTAGGTCAACGGTCTGCAAACCGTCACTTCGCAGCCCAGCCCGCGGAGAGCTGCCGAACGCAAACGGAGCCGGGGCCGCGAACGCCGAGGTGTCGAACCAACGGGCTATGGTTCGCTCACCCGGACCCAGCCTCGCAGCGTGAAGCAGATCCGGGCGCAGCGATCCGGCTGAAAATGCATTCGTCGTATCGCCCGCGGTAATGACCGTGAAGGGCGCACCGCTCTGGACCGTGGCGAGTACACCGACCTGCCAAGCGCCGGCCACCCAGCGCCACACACGCTGCTCCCGGAGCGCCGGTGTTTCATAGAGCACCGTCAGCACGGCCCGGTGCGGGATGTCGGAACCGCTCAGGGACTTGTCGAGGTATCGGCGATAGGCATCCATGTAGCCGCCTGGATCGCCATATTCGTCGGCTCCGGCGACGTTATCCAGAAACTTGGAAAACGTGTAGTGGGCCAGCACGGAAAAACCGCTCTGAAATCGCCGCTCCAAACGCACATAGCCGCTGTGATAGCTGGAGTCTCCAATGGACGGATTGATCCAGTACACGTCAGAAAACTGCGGAAAGGGCCGCCGCGTCTGGGCATCGCCAGGGCCCATCTGATCTGGCGTCACCTGGTTAAGGGTGAGGTCGTTGGCAGTCAAATGGTGGCCGACGTTAGCCAAGTAGCCGATTTCGATCACCGTCTCGGCTGCAACCTCCCGCTGGATGTTGAAATTGTATTGATAGGACGTAGGCGCCACTTGGTCCTGCTTGAAGAAACCAACGGCGAGGGTTGGACGCTCACCGGCACGCACTGCGCCAAAGGCGTCGTCGAGCGCCGGACGGCCCACCGCCGGGAAACCGGCACGCAGCCGCAACGCGCTAAGAAATTCGGCTTGCGGCACGACAAGGTTGGCTGATGTCGAGAAACCGGTGGAGGCCGCGTCTCCAATCGTGTTGCTCACGGTCGACCCGAAGAAAATGCCCGCTCCGCCGCGTATCACCGTTTCCCGGTGGAACGGAAGTCGATAGGCCAAGCCCAGGCGCGGTCCGAAGTTGTTCCAGTCCGTGCGAAAGGCGTTGCGTGGGACTCCATTGCGGCCGGAGAATATAACGACGCCGGGCGTACCCGACACTGGGTTGATTCGCGAAGCGTCAAAGGAGTTCTGGCTGTCGTCCACCGACCGGCGGGGTAACTCCGTTTCCCAGCGCGCGCCGAGATTCACCGTCAGCCGGTCGGTCAAGCGCCAATCGTCTTGCAGATACCCGGCCAGATAGTCGGCTCGCGTGCGGATCTGGTCCGAGGTCTGAATGCTCGCCAAGTTCGCTTCGCCCAGCAGAAAGCTTGCCAATCCATCACCCGTGCCGGCAACGCCAGGGAGACTTGTGTACTGCGGCGCAAACTGGAAGACTCCGGACGAGCCACGGTCCCGAACCTCGCTGTTGCTCCCGCGCCGGTATTCGAAACCGATCTTCAGCGAATGGCCGCCCCGGAACAGATTGAGTGCCTCGAGAACCTGGGTGTCGCGAATCGGCGTCTGTGTGCGCCCGGGCGCGCCGCCCAAAACGGCGTAGCCCGGTATCAGGAAATTCGGAAAAGCCGTCCGGCTGACACCACTCAACCCGAGACTGCCCGCCAAGTCCTCATCCCAACCAAATCGCCTGTCGACAAACCGGCGCTGGAAGAATGTGACCTTGAGTTCGTTGACCACGGACGGGCTGAAGATACGAGTATGGCTTCCCAGGATGCTCTGCACTCGAACGTCGGTGAAGTTGGCGTTGGGATCGGATTCGGGACTGCCGAACGATCCTTTGTTTTCAATCCCGGCGTCGTTGATGTAGTAGCGGGCCGTGAACTGGTCCTTCTCGCTAAACTGATGGTCCAGCTTCCCGACCAGGATGTGGCGCGCCAGCTCCGAATTGCTGTTACTGCTGAAATTGTTGGCGCCCGTACTGGTAGGGGCGCGGTTGGGCTTCGGCCAAAAATCGAGCGCCGCCCCCGCGACCGGATCAAAGCGGTCCGCGGGAATGCGGTTGTTGGGAAAAGGCTGCCGGCTTTGCCCCGCCGTCGTGGCGGGGTCGTAAATGAGAATCGGGCCGCCGGATGCATCGCGCCGTCCTGAAAAATCCCCGGCACGCTGCTCCAAAGACGGCACAGTTTGCAACGGCGTCACACTCGAGATCTGCTGCGTGCGCTCCCAGGAAACGAAGTAGTGCGTCTTGTCCTTGCGGACCGGCCCGCCGGTCGTGAAGCCGTACTGGTGCAACCGCAATGGCGGTTTCTCACGGGCAAAGAAGTTGCGCGCGTCCAACGCATTGTTCCTCAGGTACTCAAACACGCTGCCATGCAGTTCGTTCGTCCCCGAGCGCGTTGTAAGACTGATGACACCACCGGTGGAATGGCCATATTCCGCCGAATAGTTGTTGCTCACCACGCGGAACTCCTGCATGGCATCCATCGGCAGGCTGGTCATCTGCATGGGGCGCGTCAGGCCGGTAGCGTTCGTGGCGTTGCCGCCATCCAGAGAGAAGTGCTGGTTGCGGCCACGGCCGCCCGCCACGGAAAAGACTGGGTAGTTCTCCGCACCCTGCCCCGGATTGATCATCACTACGCCCGGGGCCAGAGCCACTAGCGACGACGCAGCCCTGTTCGGCATGGGCAACCCTTCCACCATGCGCCGGTTCACAAGCTGCCCGGTGCTGGCCGACCGAGTCTCCGTCAGGGGAGGCGCGACTTCCACAGTCAGAACCTCAGTCGCGGCGCCCAGATTGAGCATTAGGTCCACCACAACCACTTGGCCCGTCGTAACGGCCACACCCCGCCGCAGCAGACCCTCAAAACCTTCTTTCGCCGCTTCCACCCGGTAGTTGCCGGGCACCAGCGACGTGACCCGATACAGGCCGCTTTCGTTCGACTCCGTGGCCACGCCGGCCCCGGACTCCTCGTTGACGACCCGAAGGCTCACAGCCGGAATCACTCCGCCGGTTTGGTCCGAGACCGTTCCGGTGATACCGCCGCTACCGGTCTGTCCAAGGGCCGGAAGTGCCAAAATGAACAGGACCAACCCATCCAAAAGCGGGCGCCGGGCGGCAATCCATTCCCCTCGCAAACCGCCAAATCCCGCGAATCTGACTGACCCTAGCGCTGCCACGGATGCACCTCCACAAAGCATTAATTTACCTGGACTTAAAGGAATACCAGGACCCTGGCCGGACCCGAGACGAGTGCTTTAGCGGCAGCTACGACAACGCCTGCTGTGGGACGTGAAAGTGTTGCAAAAAGATGTGGAAAGTGCTCTCCAAACCATGTATCACCCGTTTCTCTATAGAGATTAAGATGATTATCTCGATCGAGAATACTACAAATTCTTACGCTGGTCAAGCCAGAAAGCTACCCTCAACGCCGGTCCAACGCCGAGCACCCAGTGCCCCGGTATGAACCCCCGATCGAGTGCTTCCAAGGGGATCGATCCGGAGGAAAGAAACGACGTGGGGATGGCGGCGTCTAACCTTTGTGACGGATGGTTTTGGGCAGATGGCGCGAATGAAGGAACGAGCGCTGCTGCTAACTCAGCTTCTTCATGGCGTAACTTCCGGTACCGGCAGGCGCAGCTTCCCGAGAAGAAAAGCCATTGCCGGCATGGAGTCGGCGCTCTCATTGTGATTCGTATTTCTGATCTCAACACTCACGGCGGACAGCGCCTTTGGAGCGTCCCACGAGAGAGGCTGCGGCTCATGTCTTGCGGGTTCGCTGCGGTACAATGAGGCCAGCAAAGCGATCATGATCGACAAGGTACTGGCTTCCGTTTTCGGCACGAAACACGACCGTGAAGTGAAGAAAATGCAGCCTATTGTGGCTGCTATCAACGACCTCGAGCCGCAAATCAAAGCTCTGAGCGACGAACAACTTCGCGCTAAAACAGCCGAGTTCAGGCAGCGCCTGGAAAACGGGGAGACACTCGACGATCTGCTGCGTGAGGCCTTCGCGGTCTGCCGGGAAGGCGGCCGGCGCGTGCTCGGCATGCGGCATTTCGACGTGCAGTTGATCGGCGGCATGGTGCTGCACCAGGGCATGATCGCCGAAATGAAGACCGGTGAAGGAAAGACGCTGGTCGCGACCTTGCCGGCCTACCTCAACGCCCTGGAAGGCAAGGGCGTCCACGTCGTCACAGTCAATGATTATCTGGCCCGGCGCGACGCCGAGTGGATGGGCAAACTCTACAGCTTTCTCGGCCTTACTGTGGGCGTCATCGTGCATGGCCTGACGGACGCGCAGCGGAAGGCAAGCTATAGCGCCGACATCACCTACGGCACCAACAACGAGTTTGGGTTCGATTACCTGCGCGACAACATGAAGTTCGACTACGCCGATTGCGTGCAAAGGCCTCATCACTACGCCATCGTCGACGAAGTCGACTCGATCCTCATCGATGAAGCCCGCACGCCGCTCATTATCTCGGGACCCAGCGAAGAGTCAACCGACAAGTACTACAAGATCAATCGCGTCATCCCCCGGCTCGAGCGCGGCGAGGTCATCGAGGGCAGCGAGCCCCGGGACCGCTCCTACACCGGCGACTACATCATTGAGGAAAAGCACCGCACAGCCTGGTTGACCGAGCGCGGCGAGGCCAAGGTCGAAGAAGCGCTGGGCATCGGAAACATCAACGATCTCGCCAACTACGAAACCAAGCATTGCGTGGAGCAGGCCCTCAAAGCCCATGTGCTGTTTTTGCGCGACAAGGACTACGTCGTCAAAGACGGTCAGGTCGTCATCGTGGATGAATTCACGGGCCGCCTGATGCCCGGCCGCCGCTGGAGCGACGGACTGCACCAGGCCGTCGAGGCGAAAGAGAAGGTCAAGATCGAGCGCGAGAATCAGACGCTGGCGACCATCACCTTCCAGAACTACTTCCGGATGTACAAGAAGCTGTCGGGCATGACGGGGACCGCCGACACCGAGGCAGCCGAGTTCGGAAAGATTTACAAACTGGACGTCGTGGTCATCCCCACCAACCAGCCGCTGATCCGAAAGGAACACTCCGACGTTGTATATCGCACCGAGGAGGAGAAGTTCCGCAACGCCGCGAAGGAGATCCAGGAATACCAAAAGCGGGGCCAGCCGGTCCTAGTCGGCACCATTTCGATCGAGAAGTCGGAACGGCTGTCAAATCTGCTCAAGAAAATGGGCATCAAGCATGAAGTGCTCAACGCCAAGCAGCACGAGCGCGAAGCCCACATCGTCGCCCAGGCCGGCCGCAAGGGCGCCGTTACCGTGTCGACGAACATGGCCGGCCGCGGAACCGACATTCTGCTCGGCGGCAATGCCGAAGCTCTCGCCCGCGAAACACTGCTCAAGAAAGGCAAGAATGCCGACCTGATTCCGCGAGAGGAATGGGAGGCGGTCTGGAAGGAATGCAAGGCGCAGACCGACGCCGAACACAATGAAGTGGTGGCGCTCGGCGGCTTGCATATTCTGGGCACCGAGCGGCACGAATCGCGGCGTATTGATAACCAACTGCGTGGCCGCGCCGGCCGTCAGGGTGACCCCGGCAGTTCGCGTTTCTACCTGTCGCTGCAGGACGACCTGTTGCGCATCTTCGGCGGCGAAAAGATCCAAAACCTGATGTTGCGGCTGGGCATGGAAGAGGACGTGCCCATCGAGTCGGGATTGATCACCAAGCGCATTGAAGCCGCGCAGAAAGCCGTGGAAGCGCAGAACTTCGAAGCCCGCAAGCACCTGCTGGAATATGACGACGTCATGAACAAGCAGCGCGAAGCCGTCTACGGCAAGCGGCGCAAGCTGCTGGAGGGCGGGGACCAGCGCGAGCACATTCTCGACTTGATCGGCGATCTGGTGGGCGACTTCATCGAGGCGCGCTGCCCCGAAAAAGCTCACCCGGACACGTTTGATCTCTCTGGACTGCGCGTTGACATCGCAAACCAGTTCGGAACCAGCATTGACGGCCTTTCGCTCGAAACAAACGACCGGCAGGAAATCGCGGATGAGATCACCGACCATCTCGCTCATAAGTACGAGGAGAAGGAGAAGCAGATCGGCCCCGAACGTCTGCGCTACTACGAGCGCATGATCATGCTGCAGTTCCTCGATTCCCAATGGAAAGACCATCTTCTTTCCATGGACCACCTCAAGGAGGGCATCGGCCTGCGGGGCTACGGCCAGAAAGACCCGTTGGTGGAGTATAAGAAGGAGTCGTTCAAGCTCTTCCAGGCGATGATGGCCCGGTTCGAGGAGGAGACGATCCGGTTCCTCTTTTATTTGCAGCCGGGCACCGCGCCTTCGGCCGAACAGAAACCGGCCGTGCTGATCCCCGGCGAAGACGGTACGGCGGCTGAGCCTGAGGAAGAGCCGGTGGCGGTAGGCGTCTCCGCGAGAGACTCAATCGAGGATTTCACGCGGGACGTGCGCCGCAAGAAGGAGCGAGAGCTGGCCCACGTACAGATGGCCGGCGGTTCCGGCACGGTCGAAGTCAAACAGGTTGTTCGTGGAGACAAAGTCGGCCGCAACGATCCTTGCCCGTGCGGCAGCGGCAAGAAACATAAGAAGTGTTGCGGAAAGACGGCTTAACCCGTGGCTTCGTCCTCATCCCAACAGAAGCGAAGGCCGGCCCGTTTGCAGTCCTCGCCTTCAAAAATCGCAGCCGTCGCGCTGATCTTCCTCTCATGAGCCGCGCAACGAAGATTCTATTTCTTCTAACGCTGTTTTCCGCTTCCGCAGCCGCCGCTCTCCTGCCTGAGGCCCTCGGCGCCTTTAACCGTTCCAGCCTCGGCCCCTTCCAGCCCGAGAATATCGAGATCTTCCGGGAGTTTGGGTTTGAGGAAGGAGAGAAAGGGGTCTATGCAACTTCCAGCGGTCAGCAGTTGGAGATTTTCGCGTTTCGCTTTCGGGACGCCACCGGCGCTTTCGCTGCTTTCCGGTGGTCGCGCCCCGCGGATGCGAAGTCCGTCCCCTACGGCCAGCAGGCGGCGCAGGCGGGCGATCTTACCGTTATCCAGTTTGGCAACTACGTGGTGCGCACCAAAGGCGCCGCGCCCGTCGATGACGACTTGGAACTCATGCTGGGCTTTCTGCCGCGGGTGCAGATGTCGCCGGCGCCGCCATTTCTCGCCTTTGTCCCCCAGGGCGATTTGATCCCTGGTTCGGAACGCCACGTCCTCGGTCCTCTAGCTCTGCGGGAAGTCGCTCCTGAGATCCCGCCGTCCGTGGCGGCATTTCACTTCGGCACGGAAGCCCAGTTCGGGCGGTACGCGAATCCCGCGGGAGAGATCAAGCTGGCCCTTTTCAGCTACCCTTCGCCGCAAATCGCGCGTGGACAGATCGAGGAATTTCAGAAGCTTCCCAATGTCATCGCCAAACGCAGCGGCCCGCTCGTAGCGGCAGTCATCGCTCCCCCCTCGGCCGACGAAGCACAGTTCCTGCTTGCCAAGATTAACTATGCCGTGGAGGTGACCCCGACTCCCCGCCAAGTTAGCCGGCACGACAATATCGGCACTCTGATACTTGACATCGTGATTCTGTGCCTGATTCTGATCGGCCTCATGATCGTGGGCGGCGTGGCCGTGGCGGGATCGCGCATTCTCGCAAGGCGCTACGCTCCCCATTCGTTGTTCGCCTCCGGCGAAGGGCCGGACATGATACGGCTCGACATCGATAAGCGCGGCTGATGCTTCGGGAAGGGACCACCGCCCCGGGCCCCCACAAGCCACTGGGAAACAAAGGGTGGTCGCGCCGAATCCCGCACGGCGCTCTAGTAAGATAAGGAAATGATTTACCGGACGTCTTTGTCATGGGCGGTTGTCCTCGTTCTGGGCCTTGCCCTGGCGGTATCCACATCATGGGCCCAAGCCCCAGCGCCGCCGGCAGGTGGTTTGTCACCCCTGGATAAGCCGCAGGAGCAGCTGCCGCCTCCACCGACCAACGCCCTGGACAAAAAGGATCTCGAATTCTACGTGCGCCACCTGTACTTGTGGGGACCGCACATTCAGGTTGAGATCGGTGACTTTACGCCCGGACCCATGGACAGTCTGTTGCAGACTACCGTGAAGGCTTCGTACCGCCAAGCGTCCCAGCAGACGGTGCTCTTCATCTCCAAAGACGGCAAGCAGATTCTTGAAGGCCGTACGTTCGAGATTACAAAGAACCCCTTCCAATCCAATCTCGAAAAAATCACAACCGCGAGCCAGCCCAGCTTCGGAACTCCCGGCGCCCCGGTGGTCATCGTGGCTTATAGCGACTTCCAATGCCCCTACTGCGCGCAGGAAGCGAAGGTCCTTCGTCAGCAAGTGCTACAGGCTTTTCCAGACAAGGTGAGAGTCTACTTTCACGATTATCCGCTGACAAACCACAACTGGGCCCTGGATGCGGCCATCGCCGGGCAATGCATCTATCGTTTCGACCCTCTGGGATTTTGGGACTACCACGACTGGATCTTCGAGAACCAAAGCAGCATCTCCCCCGAGAACCTGAAAGATAAGACTGTCGCCTTCGCGGCCGGAAAAGGTGTCGATAGCTTGAAACTCTCTTCGTGCATCGACAAGCGGGAAACGGAATCCAACGTGAAGTTGTCGATCGAGGAGGGACGGTCGCTGGGCGTAACGTCCACGCCTACGATCTTTCTCAACGGCAGACTACTGGCGGGATCTCCCAAGTGGGAAGAACTGCAGCAGATCATCGAGTACGAGCTGGAGTACCAAAAAATCGTCAAGAACGCGGGCGACGACTGTGGCTGTGAGATGTCGCTTCCCTTTCCCGCGGAAAAATAGACCTAAGGCATGGTGATGAAAAATCATCGCGTAACGTCCCGCTGGATCTCCCTACGCCTGGTGCTGGCGGTGTGCGTCCTCGCGGCGCCCTCGCTCGCGGTAAAGCTGAGCCAAGCCGATGCTCAGAGCTATCTGGAACACGTGAAATTCCTGGCTTCCGATGCCTTAGAGGGACGAGGAGCGGGAACGCCGGGCCTCGATTTGGCCGCAGACTACATCGCCAAGCAATTCAAAGCCGCCGGACTGGAGCCGGCGGGAGACAACGGATCATTCTTTCAGGCCTTCACCGTCATAACCGGCGCTCGGATGGGTGGTGACAACCATTTCGTGACGCGCGGCGGCGCCCAGGGGGAACATGGCCTTAAAGCCGGCGAAGACTATATCCCGCTGAACTTTTCCTCGGATGCGGCTGCTTCCGGGCCGCTGGTTTTCGCGGGCTATGGCGTCTCCGCCAGTGAGTTCGACTACGACGACTACACGCACTTCGATGTCAAGGATAAGATCGTCGTCGTCCTGCGCTACGAGCCGGAAGACCTCGGCAAGGAGCAGGGATTTGGGAGGCGGCAGCGCCGCACCTTCCACGCCCACCTGATCACTAAGGCCATCAATGCTCGGAACCGGGGAGCCAAGGCCGTTATTGTGGTGAACGGCAAGCTTGACGGGGATGAGAAGGACGCCTTGTTGAAGTTCGGCGGCGTGGCGGGGCCCGACGACGCCGGCATCGTCATGGTGCAGGTAACAAACGCGGTGGCGGCGAAATGGTTCGAGGCGGCGGGTAAATCGCTCGAAGCCGTACAGACTGAAATTGACCAACAGAAAGCCCCAGTGTCGTTCGCGTTCCCTGAGTCATTGTCAGTGTCGCTTGAGGTCGATATCGAACGCGAACAGGCCACCGTCCGTAACGTGCTGGGTTATCTGCCCGGCGCATCGAAGGAGTATGTCATCATCGGCGCGCACTACGATCACCTGGGCCTTGGAGATCAGAGTTCACTCTCGCCATCCGAGATCGGCAAGCCCCACCACGGCGCCGACGACAATGCTTCGGGAACGGCCGGCGTCATCGAGTTGGCGCGCCTGTTCGCGGCCCGCCGCGATGCTCTTGACCGGGGTGTTCTCTTCATGGCCTTCGCGGGTGAGGAGATCGGCCTTCTTGGTTCGTCGCAGTGGGTGAAGGAGCCGACGCGGCGCTTGGAAGACGCCAAGGCCATGCTCAACATGGATATGATCGGCCGCATCAAGGACTCGAAATTCTACGTCGGCGGCGTGGGCACCGGATCCACGTTTAAGAATCTTCTCGAAGAAACCACCAAGGATTCAGGCTTCCAGGTGGACTATTCCGTGAGTGGGTACTCCGCGAGCGATCACACGTCTTTTGTAGGCAAGCAAATTCCCGTGCTGTTCTTCTTTTCGGGATTGCACGGCGACTATCACAAACCTTCCGACACCTGGGACAAGATTAACGCCAAGGACGCGGCGCGCCTGCTCGATCTGGTTGGCGAGACGGCCGCCCGTCTTGTCGCGGCCAGCGAGCTTCCGCAGTTTGTAAAGGTCGAGGGAGCCGAACACGGCGACGCGCACAGAAGTGGAAGCGGGGGCGGAGGGTATGGTCCCTACTTCGGCTCGATCCCGGATTTTGCTCAGGTGGAAACCGGTGTGAAGTTTGCCGACGTGAGAGCAGGATCGCCCGCCGACAAGGCGGGTCTGCGGGCCGGAGATATCCTGATTCGATTCGGCGAGAGTCCCATCAAGAATCTCTATGATTTCACATACGCCCTGCGCGCCGCGAAAATCGGGGATATCGTACCCGTGACCGTGCTGCGAGACGGCGAAGAAGTGACAGCGCCGGTCACCCTCGAGCAGAGGCGCTGAAGACCGGCCATGGCCGGGTCCTCCCATCGTTCACCTTGCCAACCGGCCAAGGAAGATGCGCGTGGTATGATCGGCTCCGTCGGTCGCAACCATGGCCCGACTTCATCTCGCCGTGACAGATTCCTCCACAACAAGCAATAAGAAATTTGCAAAAAGCTTCCTCGGCGCCCGTTTTCGCAGCTACTTTAGCTCGATGATGGCCGGGCGCGAGGAGAACTATCGCCCGCCGGAAGAGATCGACTACTTCGAGTGGAAGGCCCTTCTCGACTCCGTCGAAAACGCCGCCAACCCCTACGTCATGGTGGACTTGGGAGCAGGCTACGGCTGGTGGGGCATTAACGCTGCTGCCGCGTTGAAAGGCCGGAACGCGTCCGCGCGCGCCCGCATTATCATGGTCGAGGGTGACGCGAACCGGTACGAATACCTGCAGACCGCGATTTCCGATAACCCATTCCCCGGCATCTCCTTTGACTTGGTCCAGGCGGCCGTTGGTGTGGCCGCGGGGACGGATTGGTTCTACACCGGGCGTACAAAAGAATGGGGCGGCCAGCGGTTGATGCTGGAATACCATCGGGATTTGTTGCTGCAGGGACGTGAGGAGCACGTGCGCCGCGAGGGCGAGATTCTGAAGACCTCGGACGGCTACGAATTAGTGCAAGTCCGCGTCGTGCCCCTGGAAGAGATCCTGGCCGATTCCTCTTACGTGGATCTGCTGGACATGGACATCCAGGGAACAGAATTGGAAATCATTCAAGCCGCGAGAGAACTGATCCGTGAGAAATGCCGCCGCCTGTTCATTTCGACCCACGGCGATGAGATCCACGCCGACCTTCTGACGCTTCTTACTCCGGACTGGGACTTAGTGGCGTCTTTTCCGCCACATGCGATCGTGGAGACGGACGTCGGGAATGTGCAGTTGCTGGACGGCGTCCAGCATTGGATCACTCGACGTTAAGCGCGCGCGATACCCCGCCCTAATACCGCAGCACCCGCTCCATCTCTTGCTCGATGTCCCGCACTTGCGGCAGGATCTCGTTTTCCACGTCGGGATTGTAGGCCACCCAGCTGTCGAGCGCGCCGACACGGCCGATGGGTGCGTCCAGGCAGTCAAAAAGCTCTCGCGCCACGCGGGCGCAGATTTCCGCCCCGTAGCCAAATGACAAGCAATCCTCGTGGACGACCATCACCCTGCTTGTCTTCTTGACCGACGCGGCGATCGCCTCCCAATCGTAGGGGTTCAGAGTTCGCAAATCGAGAATCTCGATTGACACGCCGTCCCTGTGCTCCACATGCTTCGCCGCCACTACCGAACGATGCACCAGCGCCCCGTAGGTCACAACCGTTAGATCACTTCCTTCCTTGACCCTGTGAGCGCTGCCGAAGGGCACAACGTAGTCCGGCCCGGGGTACGGGCTGCGATTGTACGTTTCGCGATAGAGCTTCTTGTGCTCCAGAAACAACACGGGATCGTCGCAACGGATCGCCGTACGAAGCAGGCCACAGGCATCCAGCGCGTTGGATGGAAACGCAACGCGCAGACCGGGAATGTGCGTAAACAAAACCTCGCCCGACTGGCTGTGGTAGATCGCTCCGCCGCCCAGATACCCGCCGATCGGCACGCGAATGACGACCGGGGCGGCGAACCCGTTGTTCGAGCGCCAGCGCATCGTCGCCAACTCATCGCGGATCTGCATCATCGCCGGCCAGATGTAGTCGAAAAATTGAATTTCCACAACCGGCTTCAGCCCGCGCGTCGCCATGCCGATCGCGCGCCCTACGATCGCCGCCTCGGCGAGCGTTGAATTGAACACACGGCGGCTGCCGTACTTGCGCTGCAAACCAGCCGTGGCTTTGAAGACGCCGCCCTTTCCTTTCACAATTTCGAGATTCGATTCGCGGCTGCAGTCGGCGACGTCTTCTCCGAAGATGACAATGCGCGAGTCGCGCTTCATCTCGTCGTCCAGGCAGAGATTGATGGCATCTACCATCGTTTTCGGTTCGCCGCCGAAATGTGGCGATGCGGAAAATTCGCTGGACGTGGGGTCCACCGCCGGCGAGTAGAGATAGTGGAGAGCCGTGCCCCGCGCGGGAGCCGGCGCGCGCAAAGCCTCGTCAACCGCTTGTTGAATCTCCAGGTCTACCTCGTGGTGGATGGTCAGCAGAGTGTGCTCGTCGGCGATACCCTCGTGCTCGATGTACGCCGCCAGGTTCTTAATCGGATCGCGATCCACTTCGCTTTTCCGCTCTTGGGGTGTCTTGTAGAGCGTCTCGTCGTCGGAAAGCGAATGCGCGTAGGGCCGAATGACGTGCGCGTGAACCAGGGCTGGACCGGCCCCGCTGCGGCAGTGTCCGGCCGCTTGGGCCATCGCTCGATAGCTGGCGGCAAAATCCAGGCCGTCCACCTCGATGACCGCGAGGTCCGGAAAACTCTGCACAAGTTTCGAGATGCTTCCGCCCGCCGTCTGCGCTTCAACGGGCACCGAGATGGCGTACTCGTTGTCTTCCACGAGGAATAGAACGGGCAGGCGCTCGAGGCAAGCGTTGTTGAGCGCCTCCCAAAATTCACCCTCGCTCGTGGCGCCGTCGCCGGAGCAGACGAGCACCACGTCGCCCTCGGGAGCAGTCTCACCGGATGAAGCACCGCCGTTCGCATGGGCCATAAATCGTCCGGCATGGGCGCAGCCAACGGCCTGCAAGAATTGCGTGCCTGTAGGGCTCGAAGAGGAAACGATGTGCAATTCCGGACTGGACCAGTGCGAGGGCATCTGGCGTCCACCAGAGGCCGTGTCGGCGGCCGATCCGACCGCCTGTAAGAGCATGTCGACTGGCTTCACCCCAAGTGCCAAGCAGAGAGCCCGGTCGCGGTAATAGGGATAGAACCAATCAGAACCAGTCCTCAGGACCATGCCGGCGGCCGTCTGAACCGCCTCATGCCCGGCGGCGCTGATTTGAAAATAGATCTGGTTGCGGCGCTTGAGAATGATCTCGCGGTCATCAAGGCGGCGAGACAGATACATCGTTCGGTAGGCGTGAAGCAACTCCTCGGCTGTCAGGTCTCGCGGTTCAAAGATCCCTGCATAGAGACTGCTCTCCGAGGCCATAAGTCTCGTCCCTAGTCTACCATGACGCGCCCGGCCCACTTCCTGTTTCCAACTTTGGGCCATACTTGTAAGGTATTTATATATATAGACTTACTTCTTCCCCTGCGACGCGCACAGACCATCGTCCCGCCGCTCCCTACCTAGCGGCGCTTGGATGGACGGCCGCCCTCTGAGTTGACCTGGTTCAATCCCGCCTTGACGGCCCTTTCCGGGAGGTGTAAAATCTCTAATTCGTCTACACATATCTGTTTTTTTGGTTAACCTAATTTATGCGTTGGCTGCCTCTCACTCTTCTTCTTGGCGTCCCTCACCTTCTTGCACAAGCTCCGGCTTCGCCGCCGCCGGACACATCTCTCGAGTCTCGGTTCTCCCAACTCGAGGAGCGCATCCGCCAACTCGAGGCGGAACTGGCAGATCTCAAGGGAGAGAAGCAGTCTACACAACCCGCCCCGCAACCGTCGCAGGAAGCCTCCCGCGCTGCTGCACAACCGCCGGTGCCGTCCCCCCAGCCGGATCTGCCCATGGCAGAGGTGATCCCGACGACGGGGACAAGGTCCGCGGACTTCTACGCCCGGGAGACGCGCATGCCGTTCTCGGGGTACATGGATTACCACTTCAACAAGCCCGAAGGCGAGCCGGGTGTCGCGGACTTTCACCGGTTTGTTCTCCTGTTCGGCCACAGCTTTAACCATCGGATTCAGTTCTGGTCCGAGTTGGAACTGGAGCACGCCTTTGTGGAGGGCGGCGAGGAAGGAGGCGAACTCGAACTGGAGCAGGCGTACCTCGACTTTCTGGTCAAGCCCTGGTTGAACTTCCGTTCGGGCATCATGCTCGCCCCGGTTGGTCTGATCAACGAACGCCACGAACCGCCCACCTTCAACGGGGTAGAGCGGCCTTTCGTCGACACAGTGGTTCTGCCGACAACCTGGTTTGAGCCCGGCGCTGGTATCTTCGGCGATCTGGGCAAGGGATTCGTCTACAAAGCCTACATGATGGCGCCTCTCGATGCCTCGAGGTTCGACGCCGCCGAGGGTCTACGCAATGGGCGTCAAAAAGCGCTCGAGTCCGTCATGCAGAACCCGGCTCTCACCGGACGGCTGGAATATCACGGCCTCCCGGGCCTCTCTCTCGGCGGAAGCTTCTGGACCGGTAAGAGCGGCTTCGCGACCCCGGGTATCAATCCGCGGGTGAACGTTTTCGAGGTCGACGGTCGGTTCAGCCTCTCGCGCTTTGATTTTCGGGGCGAGTTCGCGCAGACTACACTCGACAAGACCGCCCTACTGAACTCCCTCTTGCAACGCACCAGCGGCGTCAACCCGAATATCGCCGAGCGCATGCGCGGCTTTTACTTCGAGGGGGCCTATCACCTGCTTCCTCGTGAGTTCCGGCACGACTTTGTCGTCTTTTCACGCTACGAGAACTTCGACACGCAGAATAAGATGGCGCCCGGGTTCCTGCCCTTGCGGCAGTTTGACCGCGATGCTTTCGTGACGGGATTTACCTACTTTCCCGAGCCTGACATCGCCTTAAAGCTTGACTACACCGTGTTGCGCAATCAAAGCAGCTTTATCAAGGCCCGAAACGGCTTGAATCTCGGCATAGGTTGGTGGTTCTAAAGGATGGCAAGAATGAGCTTCTCGAAACGAAGAGCCTTGCTGGCGCTCGCGCTGCTCCTAAGTGCGGCGGCGCAGTTTGCATTGGCTTCCGGCCCGGCCAAGGAATTGGAAGCGGGCGTTGAGAAATCCGGCCGCGTGATCAACATTGTCGCCGAGCGCTTCAGTTTTGTCCCTTCCCAGATCAAGCTCAAGCAGGGCGAGGTGGTGGAGTTGCGCATTCGGAGTCTCGACACCAATCACGGATTCTCCATTCGCGAAGCGGGGGTCAACGTTATCGTGCCCAAGCGCGGCAAGGGCGACGCGCGCATCCTTTTCCGCGCCAAGGAGAAAGGCGTCTTCCCCTTCGAATGCTCAAAAGCCTGCGGCGCCGGGCACACGATCATGCGCGGCCACATCGAGGTGGAGTGAGTCATGAGCCATTGGAAGAAGCTGGCCATCGCCACGATCTCCATTTTTGCTGTAACCCTTCCGCCGCGGACCGACGCCCAGAAAGACCCCAGGGAACTTTTCAGGCGGGCGCGGACCGAGCGTTCCGCCGCTGCGGTGGCGCACACCTCCGACTCTTCCGCACGTTCTCAGGGCCGACCCTCACAGCCCGGTAATCCCCTGGCCGGGATTACCGCCCACGAATTCGAACTCTTTCAAACAGGGCTGGACGATTTTCTGGAGGTCGAAGACGCCGGTGAAGGACTGGGCCCTGTTTTCAACGGCTTGGGCTGCGCGCAGTGCCACTCGACCCCTGCCATCGGCGGCATCAGCCCTGTTTCGGAAATGCGTGTAGGCTATCTCGATGAGGAGGGCAATTTTACGGTGCTCGGCGGCGACACGCTCTATCATCTGTTCTCTCTTCCAAATCACGAATGCCAGCCGCGGATTCCCCTGGAAGCCAACGTCATCGCCAGGCGCATCCCGATCCCCGTTTTTGGGGCCGGACTCGTGGAGGCGATACCTGACGCGGCGATCATCGCGCTCGAAGACCCGGACGACAGCGATGGAAACGGCATCAGCGGCCGCGCCGCCAGGGTGATCGACGTGGCGACCGGCCAGGAGCGGATCGGCCGTTTCGGATGGAAGGCGCAGCATGCGACCTTGCTCGCTTTTTCCGCCGACGCCTACCGCAACGAAATGGGCATCACCAACGATCTCTTCCGGGACGAGGTGGGGGCGGGTATCGACCCCGACGCTCTGAAGCGTTGCGACCCTGTCTCCGATCCCGAAGACAGCCGTGATCCGCTCACTGGTCTGCGCGGTATCGACGCATTCGAGGCATTCATGAAGTTTCTTGCCCCGCTCGATCGCGGCCCCGTCGATAGCTCGGTTATCGAAGGCGAAAATCTTTTCGCAGCCATCGGCTGCGTGTCTTGTCACATTCCACTGTTGACCACGGGGCAAAGCGCCAATCCGGTGTTTGACCGCCGGCCTGTGCCCCTTTATTCCGATCTCCTGCTCCACGACGTCGCAACTGGTGACGGAATTCCGCAAGCTTCGGCTTTGCACAACGAGATCCGGACGCCGGCCCTATGGGGTCTGCGATTCCGTCGGCCCTTGCTGCACGACGGCAGCGCCGCCACGGCGCAGCAGGCCATCCTTCGGCACGGCAACGAGGCCGCTCGCGCCGCCGAGAACTTTCGCAATCTTCCCGCTGACGCGCAAACAGCGCTGCTCGCGTTCCTCGATTCGCTCTGAGCCTCGCGGCCCGGAACCGGGGACGGTCCCATTTCGGGACGGTCCCGGTGAAGTTCACTCTGCTAACGTGGTCTTCATGGGTCGAACCGATCTCTTGCGAACGCCGCTCTGCGAGCGTTTAGGAATCGAACTGCCGATTCTCTGCGCCCCGATGGGCTTCGTGACAGGGCCGGAACTGACCGCGGCCGTGAGCAATGCCGGCGGCCTGGGGATCCTCTCGTTCAGCCGTAACCCTCCCGAAGTGCTGCGGCAGCAAATCCGCCGGGTGCGCGAGCTGACCGCCAGGCCATTCGGTGTGAACCTGCTGCTGCCGGCAAAGGTCTCGGAGCATGCCGCTGTCTGTATCGAAGAGCGCATCCCTCTACTCTCGCTCTTTTGGGGTGACCCGGCTCCCTATGTTCAGGCGGCTCACGATGCTGGTGTCCTGGTCATACACCAAGTAGGATCGGTCGGCGAATCCCGCTCCGCTGTCGAAGCGGGCGTTGACATCATCATCGCCCAAGGTGTCGAAGCAGGTGGCCACGTTCGGGGCGACATCTCTCTCATGGCGCTGGTGCCGCGTGTGGCCGACGCTGTCTCGCCAGTGCCGGTGGTTGCTGCGGGAGGCATTGCCGACGGCCGGGGCCTGGCGGCCGCTCTGACGCTTGGCGCACAAGCGGTATCGGTTGGCACGCGCTTCCTGGCCACGCCCGAGTCGACCGCTCATCCGCTCTATAAACAGAGGATTGTCGAAGCCCGAGAAGGCGACACGGTCCTGACCACGATCTTCGGATATAACTGGCCTAATGCCCCGCATCGCACCCTGCGCACAAAATTCGTCGAGCAATGGATTGACGACCAATCGCGCGGCAACGAAGCTCGTCCCGGCGAGCCAGTGATCGGCGAAACGCGTGTTGGCGGCCAACCGGCCCCGGTAAAGCGTTTTATGGGGTTCACGCCCAGCGTGGAGACGACCGGTGACATCGAATCCATGGCGCTCTACGCCGGTCAGGGGGTCGGCCTGATCGAGCAAATTCGGCCCGCTGCTGAGATCGTCGCGGAGATGGCCGCGGAAGCCCGCCGGATTCTCCAGGCCGCTAACGATAATACGGGGCGATTGGCGGGCTAACCGCGCGGGCGGGCCGCTCGGACCATCTAATTGGATAGGACATCCGGGCCGCCGGGACGGAAATACATCTCTTTTTCAGAAAGGAACTGGGGAATGACTCGAACACACCCTGGCGGCTGCTATAATTCCTCTGAAATCAAGAGATCTCTTTGCTTCGACGGAGACTCCATGGTGTCCTCGTCCGCGGATGTCACTGCTTTACTGCTCGCCCTGCGGCAAGGTGACCGGAATGCCGAAGGCCGCCTTCTCGATGCTGTCTACAGGGAATTGCACAATATCGCCGAGCGGTACATGCGGCGCGAACGGGAAGACCATACCCTGCAAACCACAGCGCTCGTCAATGAAGCCTACTTGCGCCTCGTGGACCAAAAGAGCAAGACGTGGCAGAATCGGGCGCACTTTTTTGCCGTCGCCGCCCAGGTGATGCGGCGCATTCTTGTGGACTACGCCCGTAAACACCGCGCCCAGAAGCGCGGTGGTGAGCAACGGAGATTGGACCTGGAAGGAGATGTGGCCATTACCCCCGAGAGGTCTGACGAGTTAGTGCTGCTCGACCAAGCCCTGGAAAGACTGAAAGACTGGGACCCCCGGCAGAGCCGTATCGTTGAATTGCGATTTTTCGGCGGCTTGACAAATGAGGAGACAGCCGAAGTGCTCGGGGTGGCGCCCCGCACCGTCAAGCGAGACTGGCAAGTCGCGAAGAGTTGGCTGTACGGCGAGATCACAAAAGGCGTTTTCGATGAACCCTGAGACGTGGAACCGCGTCAAGGAACTTGTCGCCGACGCGCTCGAACGCCCACCCGGCGAGCGGGAGGCGTTTCTCAGCGAGGCTTGTTCCACCGAGGAGTTTCTCCGGCAAGAGGTTGACCGCCTCATAGAGAACTATGAGCGCGCCGGAAATTTCCTCTCCCAGTCTCCCTTCTCCCTAGCAGCTGCCCAGTCCAATCCCCCCACCTTCGGTCCGGACGGTGTTCTCGCGGGCAGGTTCCGCATTGTGCGGCTTCTCGGCAGGGGAGGCATGGGCGAGGTCTATGAGGTGGAAGACCTGCGCGTTAGCGGTGAACGGGTTGCCTTGAAAATTCTTCTGCCAGAGATGGCCGCCGATGAAGGCCATCTCGAGCGGTTCGGCCGGGAGATGCAACTGGCCCGGAGAGTTACCCATCCTAACGTGTGCCGCATGTTCGATCTCGGCCACCACCACCATCTTGGGCGCGAGCTGACTTTTGTGACGATGGAGTTGCTCGCGGGAGAAACACTCACCAAATTCCTTGCGCGCCGGAAAAAGCTTTCTCCTTCCGAAGGGACTAGATTGGCCGCCCAACTGGCCGATGGACTCGATGCACTTCACAAAGCCGGAGTCGTCCATCGGGACTTCAAACCCGGCAACATCATTCTTGCCGGGTCCGGAGACATTGATCCCCGTGCTGTGATTACGGACTTCGGATTGGCTCGATCCGCGTCTCTGCTCGGCGATATGTCCCAAACGCCCGGGTCCCAGGGCGCCGGCTGGGGGACTCCTGATTATATGGCCCCGGAGCAGTTAGCCGGACAGCCAGCCGGCGCCGCGGCTGATGTGTACGCGTTCGGGCTCGTCCTTTACGAGATGTTCTCGGGAGAAAAGCCCTTCTCAGGCGGCCTGCTCGCGTCGGTCGTCCAGAGGGCAACGCTGGATCCGATTCCATTGCGGGAAAGGGCATCCGATCTCGACCGCCCGGTCGAACAGTTCGTGATGCAGTGCCTTTCGCGGCGTCCCGAGGATCGGCCGGATGGACTCAGCCTCGGCATTCGCGCCCTGGGCAGGGGAGGCCATCGATCGATCCCTTCGATCGCGAGGAAGGCGATCGAGACGGCTCGCAAAGCGCGGCGGCTTACAGCTGGCTTGGTCTTGCTCGCCGCGCTCTTGGCAGTGGCCTCTTTTGTCGCGGGTTCACGCTTTATGCAGCAAGGGCGGATAAGTCAACCTGCTGCCCATGAGCAATACATAGCAGTGCTTCCGCTGGTTACTGGTGAGGATCCCGGGTTGCAGGCTCTCGCTGACACATTGATCCAGGCTGTTTCCAGCCGCCTCTCGCAATTTCAGAGCAGCGGCCGAAACCTGGCTCTCGTGCCGGCCAGCGAGGTGCTGCGGCTGCGGGTTCAATCGGCAAGAGAGGCCGCCGAAGCGTTTGGTGTCGCCTATGCAGTCGAAAGCTACCTGCAGCAGGAGGGCGACCGCCTGCGGCTGACACTAACACTGATTGATCCCGCAAGAAACCACCAGCTCGGCTCAGAAGTGGTCGAAGGGACACGAGACCGGATTCTCAACCTCCAGGACGGCGCGGTCTTGCGGCTCAGTAACCTTCTGGACCTGCACCTGCAGCCGAAGCAGGCGCGTCAAGCCGGAGAGATCAGTCCGGTCCAGCCCGGACCTGATGAGTTTTACCGTCAAGGCCTTGTTTATTTGCAGCGCGGGGACGATCTGCAAAATGTCGATACGGCGATTGATCTCTTTCAACGCGCCCTCGAGATCGACGAAGGCCACGCCCCCGCGCAAGCCGGACTTGCCGAAGCTTATTGGGATAAGTATGAGGCAAGCCGGGATGACCGCTGGGTGAATCCCGCCCGCCAGGCGGCCGAACGAGCCCTGGCCCTGAACGACCAAATTGCGCATAGCCATCTTGTGATGGGCCTGGTCCGTAATGGCACCGGTGATCACGAGGCTGCGATTGCCGAGTTCGAACAGGCCCTGCGGATCGAGCCACGCAATGGAACGGCGTTCGAGGGTCTCGGCCGGGCGCAGGAGAAATTGGGAAACGCGGGCGCCGCCGAGGCAGCCTATCTAAAAGCCGTATCGTTGCGGCCGGGGGACTGGTTGGCCTATAAGCGGCTGGGGCTCTTCTATTACGGGCAGGGAAAATACGAAGAGGCCGCGGAGCAGTATGAGCGAATCATCGAACTCACTCCGGACAACGCCCACGGCTACGCGAATCTTGGAGGCTTCTATCTTTACCTCCGCCGCTACACCGAAGCCGAAGCCGCCTTGCGGAAAGCCATCAGCATCTCGCCGACTGTCGGAACGATTTCCAATCTCGGCAAGGTATATTACGACCGGGGCGACTATCCGGCGGCGATAGCAGAGTATGAACGCGCGGCGAAGCTTGCCGCAAACGACCATCGCATCTGGCAAAACCTCGGAAGCTCTTATTGGCGAGTCGGCCAAGGCCAGCAAGTAGAATCGGCTTACCGAAAAGCTTTACAGCTCGTGGATGAAGAGATCAAAGTCGCGGGACGAGAGCCCGGTTTGCTTGTGAATCGCGCCCACGCCCAAGCCATGTTGGGCGATGCCTCCGGGGCTCGAACCACCCTCCGAGAAGTTCTGAGCCGTGCACTGGACGATCCCCGCACGCTTGCAAGCGTGGTCGAGACTTACGGCATTTTGGGCGACTGGGATCTCGTGCGAACGTATTTCTTACGCGCCTATCGCGCAGGCTTTCCCTCGGAGCGGCTTCTGGACAGTCCGAGCCTGGATGAGTGGCCCGGGCGCGAGCAGATGCGCGCAATGTTAGCGGGTGACAAGCCCCAGTAGCGCGACCCATAGCTCTCTCGAGTCCCACGGAGTCGGGCGCAGGCAAAGGACTCCGCGGATCAGCAAAGCAGTACCCACACCCACCGAAAGGAGAAAGTCAGAAATGGACAAACCCGAAGTTGAGATTCGCTATGAATACAACGAGAAAGACAAGTGCTTTCACCTGAGCGCGAAAGATCCCATCTGGCCCAGTGACGTGCCGTGTGAGTTTGACGCGGACGACCACGGGAATGTTCGGCTCAGCAAGAGGTACATTCCGATTCCCGTGGCAATGGCGGTCCACAACATGGACGGCACGCATGTTTTGAAGATGAGCGTCTCGGGCGATCCCTTCAATCCTTTTGAGAACGAACCTTCGTCGATTGAAGTATCCCCGCTCCAAATCTATCCACTCTACGTGAAGGTAAATTGGGGTGTCGGAACCGGAGCGGCCGTCGCCGTTGACCTCGAACCGGAAGATTGCCCCAGCGGAGGCTTGCGACGCCACACCGAGATTCACATTGAGTGCTGAACACTGCTCCTGAATTTTCTTTTGGGATACGCCGGCCGGCAATTCCTTACACAACTGCGGTGTCCACAACTTTTTCCAAATGAGCCGCGATATATCGGGCTGCCCGCATTGCCGCAGCGCCAGGTTCGAATGAACTCGGCGCCGGCTCGATGGCGGCCTGACTAAGCAAGAGCGTAGCTAGTTCTTGTGGCCTAATCGCCTTCGCCTCGACCAGCTTGGTATTTTCGAGGGAACGCGCCCGCCCGTCGTCGATCCGGTTGTACCCGTGCGTAAGTGATACAGAGGGGATGCCAAGATACTCGAGCTCAAACAACGTCTTGCGTGTCGCCTTGGTAACCGCAACGTCACAGGCCACATAGTATTGCCCGATATCCTCCGTCCGGGGACAGAAGTGAAAATTCCGTTCGGCTGCCACCCGGCGGGCGACGAGATCGGCATCAGAGCCGCCCACCCAGTGTAGAACTGTATTCGGTGGCAAGTATTGCATCGCATTGAGGACGAGGTCCGCGATCGGCTCCCTGCTCTCCGGAGGACTCCCAGGGAAAACGCCGACCACAAATGCATCCGCGGATACTCCCAACTGGGCGCGGGCGCGTTGCCCATCATTCCGCAGGTAGTGGAGGTCGCGCACAATGGGGCCCAAATATTCCACGCGCCCCCGGACACAGGCCGGCTCGTTATAGATGCCCTGTTGATCGAGGAAAAGCACTTGGTCCGCGAAGCGCAGCATCCCCATCCTGAGGTCCGTCTCCTCCGCAAACCAGTCTGTCAGGAAGAGAACCTCTCGATCGAAGGTCTTCGCCGCCGGGAGCGCGGCGAACTCTTCATGCGCCACAACGAGCTGCGGCTGCAGCCAGCCGGTCACTTTATTGGCAAGGATCACGGTATCGAACAGAGCGTTGTCGTCGGGCAAGCCCAGGTCGATCAGGGAGTGATGAAGCTCCCGGAGGGTGCGGGCGCCCGTCCCGTAGCTGACGAAGCGCACGTCAACGTCGTCGCGGAGTTTCTGAAGTTCCCCTACAATTGCGGAATCAGGAATCGCATGCCCTCGCCCCCGTCCGCGTGAGAAGAAGAGAATGCCCCGTTTGCCGGGATCGAATTCCGGGAACGACATGGTAATTTCGCCAGGAGTGACACCGCCCCAGGACACATCCGAGAGAGTGCGCCGATGACGTCCTCACTGTGCTTAGCGCAAAGATAAGGGACCGGGGGCCATCCATCCTTGATGCTTGTACAGCGGGCGCCGGCGTGGGCTTCTGCGGGCTGAGGTGGGCCAACAACAAGGTGTGGTCATAGTGCCTCGAGATTGATGAAAAAAGGCCGTATTTGGTGGATAATGACGCTAGCGCCGCCGGTTCTCTGCGCCTCGCTTCTCCGATGCCGTCCCGCCCGCAAGTTTCTCTCATCGTGTCCGTCTACAATCAGGGGCACTGGGCGGCATCTACTCTTTCTTCCGCCGCGGCTCAGAAGATCGATGTTCCCTTCGAGATTATCGTTTGCGATGACGGCTCGTCGGATGGAATCCTGGAGACCGTACGCCAACTGGAGGCCGATGCGGCGCTTGACATTCGCTACATCTGGCAGCCTGACAAAAGGTACCGCCTGAGCCGGTCCCGCAATAACGGCATCCGCTGCGCCCAGGGCAAGATCCTTGTCTTTGTCGATGGGGACACTTGGCTCGCGCCAAGCTTCCTCGAGGACCATCTGAGCGCACACCACACACCGGGCGTACTCGCGTGCGGCCTGCGCTCGACGATTGCCATTCCCTCTTCGCAGGGGACTTCCAGCATCCGGGTATCGAGTGAAGTGCTCAACAAACCTCAACCGGAGCACGTCAAGCAGAGGCAGTGGTTAAGCAGCGACCGTCCCTGGATGGCTTGCTTGGGCGGCAATTTCAGCGTTCCGAACCTTCCCGAGGTCCTCTTCGACGAAGAATTCGAGAGTTGGGGTTCTGAAGACAGGGACCTGGCGTTTCGCCTCTATCAAGCCGGCCTGCAGCCACACCTTCTGCCCAGGCCGAATGCCTTGCACCTTCAGATGGAGGGAGATCATTGGTCCGACATGCCGCACGACAAAGTCGTCGCGCTGTTACGGAACAAGATTTACCTGGCGGAAAAATATCCCAACGGAGAGATGGAGCCTTCCATCTCGCTCGTCAAGCATTGCCATCTGGACGCCGGGCGCTGGTCGATCGGCCCAATCCAAGACAACATCTCCGTGCAAGAGGTCTTCAACACATTCAAGCGCTGGTGTGAGGAAGGCGCGCCAGAGGCGGAAACCCGGCCGGCCCCGAACCTGAGGGCAAACCATGTCCGCGGAACGGTCTAACCCGTCGCCACAGAGGCGTAGACACGATCGTAGGATTGTTTGGCAACACCGCCGAGCCGGTCCGCCAGGCGCCGGAACACAGCCGGCCGAAAATCCCAATCCTTGCTGCGGGGAGCCTGCTCGAGCCGGTCGCAGAGGTGGATGCGGCAAAGATCGTCGAAGTCTTCGGGCGACACCTCAATCTGCCGGCCCGTGAAGCGGTCGAGCATGATCGCGGGATGACTCCCCTGCTCGATGAGCCCGTCGAAAGAAGCGTAGTCGATGGCGCTGTTCAAGTAGGCCAAACGCTCCGCCCGCTCCCCAATGAGCTCGCGCACCTCGGACCGTCTTTCCAACGGCAATGAGAACGACCGAAAGATTTCGGTGCCGTAGATCGAATGGAACATGCCGGCGCGGCAAACATCTTCCGGACAGCCCCACGCTTGCAGATCGCGGTAGACGCCGGCAACGTGGCCGAGGTATGTGCCGTGCGTGTGTTCAACGTCCGCCGTGCCGAGTTTCTGGAGGTAAGCAATCAAGTCGGAGAAGGTTGTCATGTGTACCTCTGGAAGCGACTGCCCGAGAGCCGTGGACAGGGCCGTGACCACCCGGCCGCTAGCCCACCCGTATGCGCGGGCTGACTCCCGAACCGCGATCCCAGTATAGGACTGCGTGACGCTCCCCACAATCACGCCGCCGGCCACCTGGGGCGTCTCGCGCGCGACAGGCAGGGCGCCGCCACCATGCCGAGTCCGTGATGACGGGCGTAGCCGAGTTCCGCTAGAATCGGGAGCAGATGTTTCAACCCCGAGTCCGAGGAGGGCTGTTCCATGACCAATCTGTCCCGTAGGGAATTCATTGGCGCCGCGGCCGGCGCGGCGGTGGCGAGCGGGGCGATCACAAGTCCCCTGCCCTTGCGCGCCTTCGGTCGCACGGGCGAACGCTTGCCGATCCTGGCCATTGGCTGCGGCAACCGCCTGTGGGCGGCCTACGTTCAAGAAGAGCGCGGACTCGAAGCGCTCAACCTGGCTTTCGATATGGGCATCCGGTATTTCGACACGGCGCAAGGTTATGGCAACGGCATCAGCGAAACCTGGGTCGGCAAGGCCAATAAGGGCCGCCGCAACGAAGTGATGCTCGCCACCAAGACCGGAGCGCGCAAGTACGACGACGTGCTCGCCCGCTGCGAGGAAAGCCTCAAGAGACTGCAAACCGACCATCTCGATGTCTATCACATCCACGGTCTCAATTACGAAGAGGAAGTGGACCAGATCGAGGCCCTGGGAACAGTGCGGGCGCTGCGCCGGCTTCGAGACGAAAAAGTGATCCGCTTCATGGGCGTGACCTCTCACACCGATCCTACGGCGCTGGCCAAGGCACTCGATCGCTATGACTTCGATGTCACGCAGGTGGCCGTGAACGCCGGCCTGCAAGGCCGCAGCCCCGACGGGGCAGGTTATTGGAAAAAAGGCGGCAACAGCGATCTCTTCGGCGAACCCATTGCCCCCAAACCGTACCCCGGGGAGAGCTTCCAGGACATCGCGCTTCCGGTCGCCGTCCGTAAGAACATAGCCGTCATCGGGATGAAGACCACCGGCCAGGAGAGCCTCGTTGGGGATGGTTCTGGAAAAGCCAGCGGCGAGCAGTTGATCCGGTATGCGCTTTCCCTGCCCGTTTCGATGGTCAGCGTGGGCATGCCGAAGCTGGACTTCATCCGCCGGAATGTCGCCCTTGCGAAGAGCTTCCAGCCGATGCCGAAGTCCGAGATGGACTCGCTTTCGACCCGGCTGTCCCAGGCCAACAAGATGGCGCTGGACTACCACTTCCACCACGAGCACAGGGACAGCTAGGACCTCGCGCGAACGAGGTTTCGCGTCCCTCAAACTTTAGCGGGTAGGGCTGGGCCGTCCCCTACGATGCCGGAATCGAGTTCTTCACACAGACCCTGACGCCACGGCTCCGAGTGCGTCTGACGAGAGGCGTGCCGGAACGTGGGAAGGGCAAGCTTGTTCCGCTGGCTTTTCGTCATCCAGCCGCGCCGGGCGGCCCCGATCTATCCTTCCTAAATAACACCCGTGAAGCGAAAGGCGGAGCTTCGCGGGCGTAAGATATTGGTGCTGTGGGCCCTGGGAGAATGGAAATGCCGTGATCGGCGCACCGCTCCGTTCCAAACCTACGTGCACGAATGCAACACACCCAGCGTCCTGGGCGGCGCGGCGTTGCGCACCCGGCATTCCGCGGGATTCCGCATTCCTACGACGGCGTGAAGGGAAGCTTCGCAGACCTGTCGCAGATCGGCTCGCACACCGGCGTTCAACCTTCCTCCCGGCTCAACCATCAACAAGGAGAAACCATGGACACCAGCGACATCCTCCAGAGCATCCAAAATCTGCTGCCGGCGATTCGCGCACGGCGCGAGGAGATCGAACAGGCGCGCCGCATGCCGCGCGATTTGATCGATGAGCTTCGCAAAACGGGGATGTTCAGCATGACTGTGCCACGCGCCATCGGCGGGAAGGAGGCCAAACCCGCCGAGATCATGCGGGCGATCGAGACTGTCGCGACCGGCGACGGCTCGACGGGGTGGTGCGCCATGATCGCGAACGGCAACAACATCGCGGCCGGATACATGAGCGAAGCGGGCGCCAAGGAAGTGCTCCCCGACCCGGCCGCCCCGTCGGCGGGGATCGCGGCGCCGGCCGGCAAGGCCGTCCGCGCCGATGGTGGTGTGCGCGTGAGCGGCCGCTGGCCCTTTGCGAGCGGCATCACGCATTGCGATTGGGTTTGGGCCGGCTGCCTGGCCATGGAAAACGGACGCCCGCGGATGACGGCCATGGGGCCGGAGATTGTCCACGTGTGGTTGCCAGTACGCGAGGTTGAGATCCACGACACCTGGCACGTGAGCGGATTGTGTGGGACCGGCAGCAACGACTTCACCGCAACCGACGTCTTTGTCCCCGAGCGGCGAATTTTCAAGCTGCTCGATCCCACGGGGCATCGGCCAGAGCCGCTGTACCAAATGCCCCCCCTCGGATTCTTCGCCTACCAGGTAGTCTGCGTGAGTCTCGGGATCGCGCGCAGCGCGCTCGACGACCTGGCCGAGATCGCGCAAACGAAGAAGCCGACGCTCTACAACGACGTCCTCGCAGATAAAGCCGTAGTGCAGGTGGAACTGGCCCGCGCCGAGGCTGCGCTGCGCGGCGCGCACTCGTTTCTGTACGACACAGTGGAGGACATCTGGCAAACGGTCTGCGCGGGCCGCGCACCCACCAAGCGCCAGATCGCGCTGGGCCGCGCCGCCGCGACGCACGCCGCCGAAACCGGAGCGGCGATCACACGCACCGCCAATACGCTGGCGGGTGGAAGCTCGATCTACTCCTCTTCATCGCTGCAACGGCACGCCCGCGACGCCGAAGCCGTCATGCACCATTTCACCGTCGCGCCTCACACCTGGGAAGAGGCCGGACGCGTGTTCCTGGGGAGAGAGCCGAGCGTGCCGGTGTTCTGAGCGGGCTGGTGGGCGAGTTGTGACAAGCTCTCACCTGTTCACAGCGCCGCCAACGGCCCCGGAAAATGGGGGTTGAAACAGATCAGACAGTTCCTGGCTTGGAATTGGTAACGCATTTGTAACAAAAGACTTCTGTGAGGAAATCGTGGCTGTGATGAAGGGGGAACGGTTATAATAGATCCCCATGCAACGGGAAGGTCTCAACTACGACTGGCTGACCAGGCTTTCTGAAGAAGATCGCATCGACGCCGCCGAGGAACTCCGGCGGCTTGCCGAACGCTTCCTCGAGCGCCGTGATGTATCCAAAGCGGTAACCGCTCTGAAGCTGGCCGAAGGCATAGCCGCCAAATTGGCGGCACGGCCATCCATGACAAAGCCGGAATTCGGGCCATCCTGACGGAGCGGTTGCCGGATTCAACCCAACATTTCGAATTTTGATTCGGAGCGACGCTGGTCCCGGACTTCGCACGAGGCATTGCACTACTGCCTGACGAACCAGGCGAAAAAGGCAGCCTCGCTACCCAAGGTAGGGCCAGCCATAACCGTCGTTATTCCTCTACAAGGGGAACCTTACGGAGGAGGCTCCACCGATCTCCTTGCCACAAGAAGTAGTAGGTGAACGATGGATGCTCCCAGGTCTGTTTTGGCGTTGCCTTCACAATCATGAGTTTGCTGTCGAGCCGAAAATCAACATCCGGCTGTCGAGAAACAGCCTGCGGCGGGGTCAATAGCGGCAAAGCGAAGTCCCGGACGCCGACACCGACAGATGAGATGGGCGGATAGTAGATGGTCCCCGTTTTCGCGTGGACCAGCGCCATTGACAGGCAAGGCACACCGCAGCCCCAGTGCACGACGATCATATTCCCGGCGAAGTTTGGACCCGGCACATTGGTCTCTTTTCCATCACGCCGCACACCCCAGCCTTTCGCGACACCTTGCCGAATGACTGTCCGGTACATGCGTTCGAGAGGCGTGGTCAATTTCGGATCGGCCAGAGTACCAGTGAATATCTCGCCGACCGGGTAATCCTCGAAGCGAGGAAGCTGACTACCGCTCGTCTGGGGCCAAGCGGGAATGGCCAGTACAAGAGCCAGAGGCATCGCCAGCAGGAAGTTCACCCCTTCAGGATTGATCAGACAGCATGGCTTGAACACAGTGGCAACCGAATAGTGAAAAACGGCATGCCGCGCCCCTTACGATGCCGGAATGGAATTTTCATGCGGACTCGAGCAGTTGCGGATCTCGCAAACGACGTTAGGGCCTCTCAACGGACGTGCCAAGGCCACATTGTTGCGCCTAAGGCGACCTCCTGGAACGACCTTGAAACGCCCCTGGATCCGCGACATACCAGCTAACCCGGCTTCGCGCGGAAGCCCGTAAACGGGCCTTTCCCATCCAAAATGCGTTTGCAACTAATTTCCAGTCAGGCTTGATCGATTTCGTTCGCGGCGCGCTGACCCGATTCCAACGCGGCTTCCTGTCCGGCGGGGAGGTTAGCGCAATAGGCGCCCGCGAAATGAAGGCGGCCCACGGGTTCGGTCACCCCCGGCCAAAATTTGGCCAGTTGTCCGGGCTTGACGGAGATGCGTTCGCAGGCCGAGGCCCAGGGATCCTTCAACCAGTCATGAACGAAGACCTGCTCGATATCAGCCGACTTTCCAGGATACAGTTTGTGGAAGGCCGCCTCCGCCTGTTGGGCCGTCACGCCAGGCTCTGCACCGCCCAGCAGAATGCCCCGGTGCGTTTTTACTTCATCGGCCATGTGCCATAACTCGTTGAGGGCAGGGTCTGGGGGATCCCAGTTCGGGCTGACGCCGTCCTTTTTCCAGAACTTGGTCCGCGATTGAATGACCACGCGCGCCCGAGTGTAGTACGGCATCTCTTGAATAATGAAATTCTTCGCCTCCGTCCACCGGGGAGTCACCGGCATTTGCCGCAGAACCCACAGCGAGACGCAACTGACCAGGTGATCGGCCTCCATCGTCCTCTCTTCTCCGAACTCGCGGTAGCGCGCTCGGACGCCGCTCTCGCCGTGCTCGATCGCGAGCACCGGGCAGCCCAGACGAACCCGCTGCCCCAAGCGGGCGGCGAAGGCATCGGTCATGCGCTGATTCCCTCCGACGAGCCGCAGCAGTTTCCTGCTGACGAGCGGCGTGCCGCGCAGCTTCTTGATGGCGGCGTTCCAGATGGCCTGCAGCGCGGAGCCGCTTCCTCCAGCGAATCGAATCGCGGCCCTGGAAGCGCCGTCGCGCCGCAACAAGTCCGTGAGGGACATCTGGTCCAGGTCGTTGAGACCGGCGCTGAAGGGGTTGTGCTCGTCGCGAACCTTGTTGATATAGGGCTGCGTGAACAGCAGCACTAATTCCCACCACGGACGCTCGCTCAAGAAATCGATCTCGCGCTGGTTGAAGCCCAATTGGGCCAGATTCGCCTTGCCGTGCAGGTCCTCTTCGGTAAAGAGTCTGCCGTCGATGAAACGCACCATGTTGTCGCGGCGAGGGTAGGCGATGGACTGAAGGCCAAACTCCTTCATGTATTTCCAGTAGAGGGTATAGCCGGGGTAGTAGAAATGCTCCGCGCCGACATCGGCGTAGAGGCCGTCAGCCAACGGATCGTGGACGGTGCGAACATGCCCCCCGGGGCGGCCGCTGGCTTCGAGTACGACCACGTTGTGGCCGCGCTTCATCAGGTCATAGCCGCAGGACAGACCTGCGATGCCGGCTCCGACCACAATCACTTTCTTGGCGACGCGAGGCTGCGCGGCGGCGCCCACGCTTAGAACAGCCCCTCCGAGTTTCAGAACGTCACGGCGATTCACGCCCTGCATTGTACGTCATCCCGCGGAGGGGAATCGGAAGGAAGTGGCGGTTTTCTGGAGAATTGCGGGGCTTGCCATGGCTCACACCGGCGTAGCGCTCCCAAGTGCAGGGAGGGAAGCGCCAAGATGAGGCGGCCGTAAGCCGTTACCGGCCGCCTCGGCAAATCAGGAACAACTTGCCCGGAGGCAAGTTGTCAGAACAGCAGCTTCAGCCCGAACTGCGTCTGGCGCATGCTGGAGCCCAACGCAAGCGCAGTGATCGTGCCGAAGTTCGGTGAACCCGGAATGAAGGTCGGATTCGGCGTGGCGAAATTCGGATGGTTGAAGATATTGAAAAACTCCGAGCGGAATTGCACCTTCCAGCGCTCGCCGAAAGTGAAGTTCTTGAAGAAGGACAGGTCGAAGTTCACCAATCCGGGGCCGTCCAGAAAATTGCGCGGAGCGTTGCCGTAGGTATAAAGCGCCGGCAACTCAAACGAGGAGATCGAGACGCAGTTCACCAGCTTGCCGCTGCCGCAATCGATCGTGACGGGACCGACGAGGTCCGGGCGCTGCGTGCCCTGGCCCACGTTCGCCCGATCGGCTGAAAGCACCACATTGAACGGGAAGCCGGATTGGATCGTCACGACTCCGTTGTTTTGCCAGCCGCCGAGGATATGCCGCGCCCAAGCGTTCGGCGCGCCCTTGAAAAACGGAAGTTCGTAGTTATAGCCCGCCACGAAGCGATGAGTCAGGTCCCAGTTGGCGCGGCCATAGTCAAGCCTCCAGTTGTAGGGATTCATCACATTCGATCCGCCATTGGAATCCGTGGCGACATCGAGCGTCTTCGACCAAGTGTAGCTGGCCAGCATCGAGAGGCCTTTGTAACCTTGTTGGCGGAACACCAGGCTTAGGCCGTTGTAATTAGCATTCACGTCGTTGGTGATCTGACGAATGACGTTGAAGAGGGGATTCGGACGCCGGTCGTTGATGGCGCCGGGGCCCGGCAGGGGCGTGTTAAGGAAGAAGCTGCGGTCGAGGTGATACTGGTGCGAGCCGAGATATTCCACCGCCACGCCCGCGCTCCGCCACAGCCCCCGCTCGACGCTGAAGCTCCATTGGTTCATCGTTGCGTTCGGCAGATACGGGCTGATATGGAAAGCGTTCGGCCGCGCCGGCGCACCCGGCAGTGTCGGAGGGGCCGGGTTCGAGAGACTGACGGTAATGTTCCCGGGCGAATTGTTAAACGTAAAGATGGTCGAGAACGGCGGGTTTGTCGTCGCCAGCGTGTAGGTGTTGGTCTGGTTCGGATTGTAGTAGATGCCGAATCCGCCACGCACTACAAACTGGCTCGGAAGGCGGTAGGCGAATCCGAAACGCGGGGCCCAGTTGTTGCGATCCGCTTCGTGATAGGGGATTTTTTGCGGGACTGTTTCCGGGATGAACTTCGTCTGTTCGGGATTGAGGATGGTGCCATTGCCAGTCGTCGACTGAGGCACAATCGGCAACTCGTACCGCAACCCGTAGGAGAGCGTCAAATTCGCGGTGGCCTGCCACTTATCCTGGAAGAAAAATCCGTAGCGCCATTGCTCCGCGCCCCCGGGGAAAAGAGGTCCCGCGGTGACGATCTGATTCGGCAGGCCCAACATGAAGTCGGCCGCGGCATGGCCCGACAGTTGACCATTGAAGCCGAAATTCCCGCGCGGCGCGTTGTTGGCCGTGCGGTTCGTGATCACCTTGCGGCTGTCGAAGCCCGCCGCAATGGAGTGCGATCCTTTCGCCACGGAGAACGTGTCGGAGATCTGCCATGTCTTGTCGTCCTGAAACCAGTTCGTAGAAGCCATCTGATTGCCGCCAATGGGCATGTAGTTGGAGATATTCAGAAGAGGCAAGCCAGGGTTGGCGTCGTTGGTGATATAGCCGGGAATGCCGATCTGCGTCCCGGCGTCGGACGGGTAGCGCTGGCCGGGCGTAAAGAAGTTGATGGAATCGATCGAGGTAGACTGCCGCCCGACGCGGAGGTCATTCACGGCGATCGGAGACACAACCCAGGTGTAGCCGACGACGATGTTGCGGTCCCGGACCGGCTGAACGTATCCGTTGTAAGGGTTCGCGGCTTCGTTGACAAGGTCAAGATTGCTATGGCCGTAGCGGAAGAAAAGGCGATGCGGCTCGCCGATGGAGTGGTCCACGCGCCCGATGAACTGGTCTGCCTCCGCTGTATTGGGAATAGCGCGGTTGAAGTTATCCGTCACTCCCGCCCCAGTCGCCGGAGGCATGTACTCGAGCGCCCGAACGGCCTGCTGTGACAATCTTGTGGCCGGAATCATTTTGTTGGCGAACGGCGTGTTGTTGTTCGTGGGATCCACGATCTGCGCCGCTGTCGTCTCGGAGAAATCGCCGCTGCGCATCCGGGCCGTGAGGACCGAGGCGATCTCCGGATTGGGAGCGGTATTGCGGAGGCCCTCCCAGCCGAACATGAAAAAGGTCTTGTTGCGGCCGTCATAGAGCTTGGGAATCAGCACCGGGCCGTTGAACTGCACGCCGTATTGGTTCTGGCGCAAGGGCGGCTTGTTGGCGCCCTGCCGCAGGAAGAAGGGTTTGGCATCAAGCTTATCGTTACGAAGGAACTCGAATACCGCGCCGTGCAGGTCGTTGGTGCCGCTCTTGGTCACGAGATTGATCTGGACGCCGAGGTAGCCTCCGTACTGCGCCCCGTAGGTGCCTGTCTGCACCTGCACCTCCTGAACGGCGTCGACGCTTGGGCGGTAGGTGGCGGTCGTGATCAGGTTGTTCATGATGCTGACACCGTCAAGCGAGACGCTATTCTGGATCTCGCGCGTCCCGGCCCCGATGTAGCCTTCGGCGCCGCCCGGGTTGCCCGCGGGATTCTTGCGTCCGGGGATCACGCCCGGCGTAATCGTGGCAAGCCTTATGGCGTTGCGGCCGTTCAACGGCAGTTCAGCCGTAGCCTTGGAGCCGATGAGTTCGTTGATGGAAGCCTCATCCGTTTTGATGGGCGGGACTTCCGCGGTCACTTCGAGGCGCTCGCTGACCTGCCCGATTCGAAGAGTGAAGTTTGTGCGAACGGTCTGGTTAGCGCTGATTTGGATGCCTCGGGTGACAGCCGTCTCAAAGCCGTCGCGGCTCACGGTTATGGCATACGTTCCTGCTTTGACGAAGGTAAATTCGAAGTATCCGGCGGCATTCGTCGTGGTCGTGTAAAGTTCCTGGGTGCCTTCGTTCAAGGCCACCGCGTTGGCGCCGGCCACGGCGGCGCCGGAAGGATCGACGACGTTGCCGACAAGGGAAGTGATGCTGGCCAATTGAGCATAGGCCGACACTGCGGCCAAAAGCGCAGCCGCCACTCGAAGCGATATTTTCACAAAGCCCTCCTTGGAATGGGTCCTCAACCTGACAGATGCAAAACGAGCCTACCCCCGCGCGCAAGGCGCTGTGGCTCGGTCCATGTCCTCTATGCTTATGCTACATCGAAGCACGCCCAATTCAATCGAGTTTTAGTTCCTGGGCGGCAGAATGAAACAGTACTTTAGGTAACGGCTCGTGCAATTACACGAATACTCTTGCGGGGAGCTACTAGGCTGGGGAGCCGGACTACGGGGTGCAACACAAGTATAGCGCAGGAGCGAACCAGGAATGGCATCCGCGTCCACGACACTTGTAGAAGAAATGCTCGAAAAAGTACATCGCGAAGCAGCGGGGCCAGGCCCACTTTCCGTTGTTTTCTAGGAAGCGAGGCCGAGCAGCTTTTCCGCGTTGCCGCGGTAGACGGAGGCAACAACTTCCGGAGAGGCCTCTCCCAACAGGGTGTCGATCGCTGCCGTAACGAGGTCGTAGTCGAGCGGATGTTCCGATCCGAAGATCAACTTATTCAAACGATCTTGCCGCAAGAAGGTGAGGTCGTCCTTTGAAGGGCCGTTTACGATGCGGGGAAACGCCGTCGACGTTTCGAGGAAAACGTTCGGCAGGCTGGCGAGCGGTAGGACGTCGCGAAAGCCGTAAATGCCGCCGAAGTGAATGACCACGAAATTGCCGTCCGTAAACGTTGAAGCGAAGTGCGACAGCATGCCGGGGAAGGTCCGGGGAAGGTCGGTGTGGTGAAACAACACCGGCATCCGCAGCTTCACCGCTTCGTAAACCAACCGTTCGACCGCCGGATCGTGCGGATCGTATTCCATCGGCTGGAGCTTGAGCGCCTTCGCGCCAGCGTTGTGGTAGGCCTTGAGTTTGTTGATGGCCTGATCGATCGGGCGCGGCATCATCGAACAGGCCGCAACCAGGCGCTGTGGCTCGAGCTTGACGGCGTCGAGATACAACTCCGTCGGGAAGACAGGCTCGACGGCCACGATCATCGATTTCGTGACGTTGTTCTTGTCCATCTCGGCAATGAGGTATTTCACGGCGGCTGAAACCTTGTCGCCGCTCATCGCAAACATCTCTTGGCGGTCACGGCCGAGATGCACGTGAAAATCGAACTTGCCCGCGCCTGAGCCCCGTCCGCGTGCCTCACCCGCCTGAGGAGCACCTTGCCCCACCGACGGCAGCACACCCGCAACCGCAGCGCCAAAAGCCTGCCCGAGAAATGTGCGGCGATGCACATCGTTTTGCATCATCAGAATCCTCCCGGAGTAGATAGACCCATGGGGGGTCGGCAGTGACTGGCTCCTTTTCGCCGCCCAGGGCCCTTAGTGTATCCCAAGGGATTATTAAAAGCGTGTGTTCCCCGACAAGCCACTTTCCGGCAGCCTGGGTGGCCTGAGCCGGAGGCTAGTCCGCCGCAACCAGACGCTGCTCCAGGGCCACAGCTTCGGCGGGAGGAGGAATGTTGTCGAGGTAGTTTTGCAATGGGAAATCGGCGGTTTCCTTCAAGACGGTGAGGGCCAAGAGCGCATTCGGATTGGAAGCGCCGAGAGCCGGGTCGAGGGCGCGGGCGGCTTCGAGGAAGAGCATCGAGCCAAGCGGCCGCAGGAATTGCTTGCCGTAGACGGAAGAGAGATTGCTGTTGAAAGTTTTCGTGATCTCAGCGCCGAACTCCGCCAAGCGGGCAATCGCGCGCGAGGGCAACGTGGCGGAATCTTTCCAGAACTCGGAGATGTCGAGGAGAGCCCGCTCGCATCCTCGCACCGTTGTGGCCTCGGTAAACAAAAGCGAGTGGAACTGAGGGGCCGTCAGAAATTCGCTGGCGGCAATGTGGCTGCCGAGCTGATTGGGTTCGAAGAAGCCGGCTTGGCTGCTGCGTCCGGCGGCGCGCAGGCGGTCGCGCGCGTCGATCAGTTGGGCCAGAAGGTTGCGCTTGGTTACGTCGGTGTCCACCACGGCGGTGCGCTTCGCGGGGTCGAGCCAGTCCCAAAAGACCTTGTCGGAGTTGAGTCGATCCTCCACCTTGCCGCCGACGATGCGAATGTCGTTGAGCGGCGGAAGCGAGGCCCACAGCAGTAGAGCGCTGGAAGGTTGGTTCTGATGCAGTTGGTCGAGATCCTGGAAGTAGTAGAAGGGGATCAGTTGTTTGAGGCAGTGTTGCAAGCGTACCGAGACGCGTTTCGCGGCGGCAATGGCGTCAGCCTTCGGGCGCTCGGCGACCCAGGCCGCCAGCGCGCCTCCGGGCAGTGTCACTTCGGCGGAAAGTAAAACGTCGCCGAATTCGTCGGGTCCGTTCCCTACGGCATTTTCGATTTCGCGGTCTAGGTCGCCGACCCATTTCGCCAGGCTCGAATCCGGTCCCTCGGGGAAATGGCGGGGGAAATATTGGTCCACGATCGGATGCAAAGCCGAAAGGACCTCGCCCATGCGCATGTTGCGGCGCGCCATGCGATAGGAATAGGACCAACTCGTGCGCGGTTGGCCGTGACGGCGCACGCCGGATACCGGAAGACTCAGCGCCGCCGAAACGCCCAATTGGCTGCGGAAGCGATTCACGCGCGTGATCTCGTCCTTAGCGTCGAGCGTGTAGACGAGGACGCGTTCACCGTCGTCCTCAGCTTCGACCTTGGCGAGCGCCTTGTTGAGCTTCATCGTCTTCGAGGCGTAATACGGCATGTTGACCTCGATCGAAGAGCGGCGCTCGATCTCATGAGTCAGGACTGCCTTATGCAGCGTGACGCCCGGGACAACGTTCGTGAGCAGGCTGTCGTAGTTTGCCTTGCCCAGAACGGAGACGAAGAGTCCGCGCGCAGCGTCGTCGCCCATGTCGAACTCGGCATCGAGCAGGGCTGAGTGGGCCGTGGCCTTTTGCCACGTGGCCGCGAGCGTGAAATCGTAGCGGCGGTTGAGGGCGCGCACGGCCTTTTCGTAGATTACCTGGCGCAGGACAACCACTTTGTTGATCGTCTCGCGGATCTCATCGAGCTTTTCAAACTGCAGTTTCTCGTCCAGCAGCGCGGAGATGCGGCCGACGAGCCAGCCGTTGAGCGCCTCAAAATCGGTCTTCCGGGCGACCTTGCGCAGAGCATCGAGATTGAGGGCTTCGTTGATGTAGGCCTGAAGGCGCTGCAGCGTCTCCGACAAGGCGTTACCGTCGAGGATGCGGTGCGCGAGTCTGGCGATTTCGGGAAGCTCGGTGTCATCGAGCAACGCCGTAACGCCGCGCGGGGCCGCGGCGAGCAGGAGGCGGCCGAGGGGAGTCGATTCAAACCCAGGAGCGCCGATCAGCTCGACGAGGGCCTTGCGGCGCGCGGGCGCGTCGCCGCCGCCGATAACAGTCAGAGCGCTGAGAACCCTGCCACGGAGAGCTTCACTGCCGGCAACCTCACCAAGGAGGTTCCATAGCGCGCCGGAAGCACGATCAGGAAGCGAGTCCCAGAGCTTGATCGCATCGAGCAGACGCCGACGGGCGTCTTCGAAGGCAGTTTCGGGGTCGATACCGGTGACGCGACGCAGCAGGTCAAGGCCCTGTTCGGCGCCCAGCCCGGCGACGAGGTCCGAAAGGTCTTTCGAGGAATCGGTCCACTCTTCGATCCGTTTCAGTTCCTCGATGATCTGTTCGCCGTGGACGCCGAATACCGCTTTGACAAAGTCGTCGGCGTCGGCGGGCAGATTCGCCTGTGTCGAGACGCTGGCAGCGAGATTGAGTCCAAACTGCCAACCCCTTTGCGAAAGCTTGAAGAGGCGAAGGCGAAGGGTCTGCGAGCCGGTCTCGAGAGAGGCCCGGTCGACGGCCACGAGGTAGCGGCCACTGGCGTTGAAGCCCAGGGCGGCCTTGAGGCCGAGGTCAAGCTTCAGCCCGATGTCTCCGGTAACGCCGGCGGATGCCAGATCTCGAACGAAGCTAAAGTCATAGCCGAGCGACGCGGCAACATGAAAAGCCACCGAACCGTTGACTTCGGCCACAAGCATGACACCGGGAGAGAGATCGCCGGCTTCATCGATCTGGCGTGGCAGGCGAATGCTGCCGACTGTGTCACGAATGGCATCGCGCGCACCGGTATCAGCCAGAATGCGCTTGATCACGGCAAAGCGTCGCTCTCGCTCTCCGGCAGCGCCGAAACTGAGCGTTCCGAAGCCGCCTATGGGATGCGCGCCTTCGATGGACCCCGCTGCTTCGTAACCCGCCAGGAAGAGGACGTAGCGGAAACCGCCCGATGCGGGGCGAAGAGCTTCGACGAGCGGGAACGGGTTGTCGTCACCCAAGTCGAGCGATTTGAGCACGGCCTCGGGTGAATTCAACACCGCGAGCCCGGCATTGCCGCGGAACGAGCCTCCGAATTTGACCTGGCCGCCCGAGTGACCTAAGGCGACTTCACGGCCGGCTTCGGCTTCGAGGGAGATAGCCCCAAGCTGTACCTCACGTTCAGGGAAAGCGTCGTTGGCCAAGACCGCTTGGGCGACGTCGGCGCTCGCATCGGAACCGAGTTCGAGCGCGGCGGCAGAGCCGGGCAACAGCGAAGCGGCCGGCAGATCGAATCGCCTTGTAGGCATTTTCCTCCGGGCCTTGGGGAAGCGCCGGGACTTGCCCGCAGGATGCGGATCTTCCGGGTGCATCGCGGCCTAACCGATCGGCCCGGCGTCACCATCCATCGGGAATTTTGCGCGCTGTAATTGTATAATGACTTTCCGGCAAATGCAATGAATAATTTCAAAAATATCCAAATGCCGTTTTCAAGACCAAAATAACAGGAATAGAGAAAAACTGTTTGATAGGTGTAAATGCCGGTTTTTTAGATGCGCCGGGGAAAACCCTATCTCGTAGGACCAGCGGGGCCTCAAGGTCGCCCGCCGATGATCCATTTGGACCAGGCTGCGCCGACGGACGGACTCTGACAAACGAGCCGCGCTAGAGAGAAGCGAGGAAAGGATTCAGGGCATCGAGAAGGCGCTGCTTCTCCTCGCGGCGCACGTTGTGTCCGGCGCCGTCGATATGAACGATTTTGCCCCTCCTAAGCTTGCTCGCGACTTCTTCGTTTTGCCTGCGGATGTCAGGGGCGGCGTCCGCCTTTAGGATCAGGGTCGGAACGGTGATCTTCGCAAACAACTCGCTCATCGGCGGGCGATCGCCGAAACCGCGCAGAGCGTTGTTGGGGTGGTGAAGGCGCTTCGACGGGGCCCAATAACGGCATTCGGAAAGTCCCCAGCGCGGGCTGTTCTTCATGCATAAAGCCACGAGTTCTTCGTAGGCCATGTTGTTGCGGGCGAGGGTTTGGGCACGCCGCTCCTCGAGAGATGGACCGCCGCCCGCGGCGGCGCTAGGCCGGGCCCCCAGGCCGGGATCTTCGAGCACAACGGCGCGAGGAACGTCGGGATATTTCGCCGCGAACCAGGCGGCCGCGGAAGCGCCCATGGAATGCCCCATGACGATAGGTTTCGTCAGTTTCAACTCTTTGATCAAAGCAGCGATGTCTTCCGCCTGCACATCGGCGGGATCGGAGGCGTTTGGGGGATCGGAGAAACCATGTCCGCGAGCATCGGGCATGATGATGTCGAACCCGGCTTGCAGCTCCTTGGCGAGATTCGTCCAGCAGCGGCCATCGTCGGACGAGCCGTGCGCCATCACGAGAGCCGGCTTGCCTGCGCCGGCGCCCGTGCGCCAGTAGTGGATGCGAATACCATTGGCAATGACGTATCCGTCCGTCCAACCTTCGAGGGGAGCGGGGCTTTCGTCGGCAAGCGCGGACAGAAAAGTCATCGCCACGATGGCGGACAACAGGAACCAGTTTCGAAATGCCATTTGTTTCCTCCTCGGAAAAGGACTGGCGAGGGGCGTGCCGTTTCGGCCTGCCCGCACGGGATTACAGCCAATTATAGCCAGGGTCGGCGATCGGGGTGGAGCCGGTCACTCGGAAAGGGTTAAACGTCGAGCGGCTTGGTACTGTCCCCAATTTTGTCGATTTCAACGCCAGCCCTGTTGAGGATCGTTACCAGGAGATTGGACATCGGCGTGTCGAGCGGGTAGGCCAAGTGTCTTCCCGTCTGAAATTGGCCGCCAAGCTTTCCGGCTGTGAGACAAGGCAGATTGGAGTGCCTGTGCAGGTTGCCGTCGCCCATACCGCCGCCATAGAGAACGAGACTCTGGTCGAGCAGCGTGCCGTCGCCGTCGGATGTCGTTTGCAGCTTCTCGAGGAAGTACCTCAGCAGTTGCACGTGGTAAGTGTCGATGCGGGCTTTCTTCTCGATCAATTCGGCATCGTTGCGGTGATGCGACACGGGGTGGTGCTGGTCCGATATGCCGATCTGGGGGTAGGTAAGCGTGCTCAACTCGCGGCACACCATCATAGTGAAGACGCGGGTGACATCGGCCTGGAACGCTAATACCTGCAGGTCAAACATGAGCTTGATGTGTTCATCGAAATTGGCAGGAATGTCGGTGGGACGTTCCGGCAGTTCGACGTTCTGGATACCCCGCCTTTCGACGCTCTGAATACGCTGCTCGATCTCGCGAACCGAATCCAAATACTCCGCAAGCTTGCTCCGGTCGCCCGGCCCCAGAGCCTTCTCGAGACTGCTGACCTCTTGCATCACGGAATCGAGGATGCTGCCGTTCCTTTTGAGCCGCGCCAGGCGCTGCGCCGCGCTGCCGCCGTCGCCGAACAAGCGCTCGAATACGAGGCGCGGGTGGGCTTCGGCCGGATTCGGCGTGGTGGGGTTACGCCAGGAGATGGTGTTATTGAAAAAACAGTCGCCAGTATCACAAGCGCCCTGCGTCGGGAGATCGAGATTGATCTCCACGGAAGGCACCTGCGTCGTCTTTCCGATTTGCCGCGCGGCGATCTGATCGGCCGATGTCGCGAGGCGCACTTCGACATCCGGCCTGCTGCGGTCGTAGGCGTGCACACCCGTCAGCCAGACGGCCGAAGAACGCGGGTGGTCGCCGGTGCCGTCTCCAAATGTGTCGGCCTGTAGGTGCGAGAGTCCGCTCAGGACGTTGATGTGGCTCCGCAGGGGTTCAAGGGGCTTTAGGATCGGGGACAGTTCAAAGTTGCTGCCTGTCGCCGCCGGAATCCAGCGATCCTGGATCACGCCGTTAGCAATATAAACAAAGCCAAGCCGCGGCGTGGGCTTCAGAGATGAAGCGGAGAGTGCGGGAACCATGGCATCCAGCAGAGGCAGCGCCATCGTGGCGCCGATGTTCCTGAGGAATGTCCGCCTTTGCAACGCCTTCCGGGTTACGAACGTCATCCTGCCCTCCTACTCCGATCTTACACCCAATTTCGCGATACCGGCATCGAGGTTTGTGCGTGCCGGCGCCTTTTAGCGCTCGGCCGTTTCCACGCCCTCGGGCACCTGGCGCATCTGAAAGGGAACGCTCTTCACGACCCCCAGAACGAGGGACGAAAACGTATAGTTGCCCGTGGCAGCTTCCCGAATGATCTTGCGAATCGAGGGCTGATCGTAGTACTGCACGTTGCGTCCGAGGGAGTACATCAGAAGCTTTTCCGCCACCGTGGAGACAAACTCGTGCGGATCACGCAGCAGCGTCGCCTTCAACTCCGCCATGCCGTCGAACTTGACGCCGTCCGGGAAAACGCCCGAGGCATCGATCGGCTGGCCGCCATCACGATCGCGCCACCTTCCGACGGCGTCGAAATTCTCCATCGCAAAGCCGATCGGATCCATGCGTGCGTGGCAGCCGGCGCAAGCAGGGTCGGCGCGGTGCTGGATCATCGCGTCCCGCATCGTCAGCGGCTTGCCGGCTTCCTTACCCTCTGTCTTCAGAGCGGGAATGTCGGGCGGCGGAGGCGGCGGTGGAGAGGATAAAAGATTCTCCAACACCCACTTGCCGCGATTGACGGGAGAAGTCCGGTTCGCATAGGAAGTAATCGTGAGAATACTCCCCTGGCCGAGCAGTCCGCCTCGCGGGCTGCCGGGCGGCAGGGTGACGCGGCGGAAATAACTTCCACGCACATGGGGTATGCCGTAGTGCTTGGCCAGCCTTTCGTTGGCGAAGGTGTAGTCGGCTGACAGCAAATCCAGCACGCTGCGATTCTCGCGCAGAACACTATCGAGAAACAGCACCGTCTCACGGCGAAACGCGTCACGCAGCGACTCATCAAAATCGGCAAACAGAATTTCGTTCGGTTTCTTGGCGTCGATATCGCGCAAATAGAGCCACTGCTCGGCAAAGTTGGTCACAAGGGACGTGGAGCGCGAATCCGACAGCATGCGGCGCACCTGGCCTTCCAGCACGGCGGGTTGCCGCAGCTTCCCCTGGCTCGCCAGATCCAGCAGCTCCTCATCGGGGATACTGCTCCAAAGAAAGAACGAGAGGCGGGACGCCAATTCGAGATCACTAACCGGATGAATACTGCCGGGCGCGGCACTGGCCGGATCGCGTTCAATGCGGAATAGGAACTGGGGGCTCACCAGCAGGCGTTGCATGGCGCGTTGAATTCCCAGTTCGAAGCCACCCTCCGCGTGGCCCGCATTGTAGAAGGACATCAGGCTCTGTACGTCATCGGCCGTGACAGGGCGGCGGAACGCCCGGCGTTGCAGCGCGGAAAGGATTTTCCGGGCGCAGGGTTCCTCTTCGGAGGCCGACGCCGGCCGGCAAACGAAAATGCGGCGCCGCGATGGAGTATCTCCAGGTCCTCGTGCGTCGTAGGGTCCGCTGATCGTAACGGTGTCGAGGGCCAGTTCGGGACCGGGGTCGCGCAGATGCGGCCGCAATACATCCTCATTCCGCAATTCGTTCCGTTCAATGAAGGCAACGCCCATCAGCCGCGCTCCAGCCTTCACCGGTATCCGAAATTCCTTCGGCTCGGGAATCTGGATGAAACGCCGAGGCAGGTTTCTGCCAGCACTGGAACCTTCGATGGTTTCCAGTTGCACCCGCTCCCCGTCCACGGTGATTTCCAGCTGCTGATCTTCCTCCGATAACCCGGTGAAGTTCACCTTGATGACGTAGTCGGCGTCCAGAGGAAGATAGCTCCTGATGGCCAGACCGCCTCGTGTGCCGAACGGGAGCGCATCGACGCGGGCGGTCTGCGGCAGCTCATCCGGCATGCGGTGGATGTTGACCATCACCGGAAACTTTGGGTCTCCCACGGCAATGCGGCTGATCTTCTCCGCGGCGTTAAGATAACTCTCCATCACGGTGGGTGAGACAAACAGCAGTTCCGCGATGTTGTCGAAGCCGCTCATGGCGTTGTCCGGCGGCAACAACAGAGAGTAGTCCATCTCCTTCGGCAGATCTTTGATGTCCAGGAGGTCGCGGATGGTGTTTTGATACTCCGTGCGGGTCAGGCGATGCAACAGGGGGAGTTTGCCGGGGTCCGGATCGGCGGCTGCCGCGCGGTCGAGCTGCGTTTCCAGAAATGCCGCCACCGAATCGTAGGTGGCATCGTTCGGGCGCGGGGCACCCTCAGGCGGCATGGCCCTGGTTCGCAGTTTGCGGATGGCCTTCTCCCAACGTTCGGCGTCCGTCTCAACCTTGCCGACCGTCGCAGGATCGAGCACCAGCCCGGCGGTGCGAAGTTGAGGGCTGTGACACGTTGCGCAGTACTGGCCGATAACGGCGCCAGCCTCGTTCGCGGTGACAACCTGGGCGGGTGAAGACAGTGGCGCTAGTGCGGCGATCACCCCAATCGTGAACCGGAACGGCAGCTTGGCCGTTGGTATTCTGCAAAAATCCATCATCCGCGAAGCCGCGTTTATTATATCCGCCCTTCGTGCGAGCGGCAATACTACTTACCCTTTGAACCCTTTTGTAATATACTGTTGCCGTACAAAAGTGATGCGTATGAGACTTCCAAGAATGGGCATACTGGCCATGCTGACAGCGGTTTTGGCCGCTGCTGACAGCGGTCCAAGCCTCATCGAAGCAGTTAAGAACAGGCAGCTTGACGCCGTTCGAAGGTTGCTGGAAAACGCCGACATTCACGCCAGCGAAAAGGATGGATTCACGCCTCTCCATTTCGCCGTCCGAAACGATGACTTGAATATCGTTGAGCTTCTGATCGCCGCTGGGGCGGACGTGAATGCCGCCACGCGCTACAACATCACTCCGCTTTCGCTGGCTTGCATGAACGGGAATGCGGCGATGATCGAGCGGCTGCTCAAGGCCGGCGCCGACGCGAACGCCACTTCCGAGGAGGGGCAAAGCGCGCTGATGACGGCGGCTCTGACGGGCAAAGTGGATGCCATCAAGGTGTTGCTCGCGGACGGCGCGAAAGTGAATGTCGAGGAACCCAATCGAGGCCAAACACCTCTAATGTGGGCTGCGTCGGAAGGCAACACTGCCGCCGCTGAATTGCTGATCGAGTTCGGCGCCGGCGTCAACGCGAAATCGAAATCCGGCTTCACGCCTCTTCTCTTCGCCGTCCGTGGGGGCCACAAAGAAACCGCGCAGGCGCTGCTGGCGCACGGAGCCAACGCGAATGACACCGCTCCAGACGGCACCAGCGCGATGAATATGGCGGTGGTGAATGCCTATTTTGAAGTCGCCGCCCTGCTGCTAGATCGCGGCGCCGACCCGAATGCTCGCGATGCACGCGGCTCGGCGCTGCACACGCTGGCGTGGCTGCGACAGCCGGGATCGGACGGCGGAAATGGACTGGGACGCCGATCGTACGGTCCCCCGCTGCCGGCGGGAAACGTAAGTTCGCTGGAATTAGCGAGGGCGCTGCTCGACCATGGGGCAAACCCGAACGCGCGCATTCAATTGCAGGACAGGCTGCCGCTCAACAGGGACGGCGCGGTGCGGAATCCGCCGCTGATCCGGCTAGGCAGGCATACTCTGAGCTACAGGGGCGCGACGCCTTTCTACCTTGCCGCCAAGAACGGCGACGCGCCCTACATGCGTCTGCTTGCGGAACACGGCGCCGATCCCAACATCACCACCGTGCTGGGGTTCACGCCACTCATGGTGGCTAGCGGATTGGACTATTGGGAAGGCGAGTCGCCCGGCCCCTTCACGGGAGTCTCCGAGGCGGAGCGCTTGGAAGCGGTCAAGCTGGCCATCGAGCTTGGCAACGATATTAACGCCGCGGCGGATTTCGGGGAATACAAGGGCTTCCACATGGAAGGTGACCCCGAGTACCTCTTGCTCTATCCCCCTCGGAACATTGAGGAACTTGCCACAAGGCTGCCGAGTGATCCCCGTTGGAGCGGCTGCACGGCGCTGCATGGAGCTGTTGTTTCCAACCAACCCGGCATCGTGCAGTATCTGGTGGACCAGGGCGCCAAAGTGGACGCGAAAAGCACAAGCGGTTGGACTCCGCTGATGATGGCTGGCGGCGTTTTCTTCGCGAACGCGAAGAGAGATTTCCCCGCTGCGGCAGAGATCCTCAAGAAAGCTATGATTGAGCGCGGCCTGATGGCCGCCCAATGAAGCCTAGTTACCAAGACCGGAACACCACGCAAGCGCGGATAACTCCTTCTGCGTTCCCCAACTCCTACGCGCCCGTTCGAGCGGGAACTTCAGGCTCCACAGGGAATTCCCGCCCATCGTGCAGCAGGGAGAGACGCGCCGCTTCGATCACTTGCTCGTTGTAGCGGCTGTTGGCGGGTGTCGCTACGAGACCCGCGGCATCCAACTCGCGCAGATATTGCTGGCGATCTTTCAGCGTCTCGATGGTGGCCGTGCGAAGACATTCCTGCACGAGAAACTCCACGGATCGAAAACCGTATCCCACGGGAGTTAAACCTGGGCCACCGAGATCGACGTACTGAAAGTAGTCCGGGCTGGGCTCGGCAAACTGCGTGTGTCCCGGGCCGGCCGGACGCTGAAGGTAGCTGTATCGCAGCCCGCGGTACTGATCGTCATGCTCAAGATAACCGCCCCCCGCGCCACCTGAGCAGTACATCCGGATGCCTTGCATGTTGGAGCCGGGCGCTTCGTCGGGAAACCCCAGCCCGCTCTGCACGTTGAGGATTGCTCCGTTAGTCCATTTGACGCGCGCGTCCGTCCATAGATATCCCTCATTGCCGTTTGGATAGCGGTCGCGGATGCCTTGCACACTCACGGAGGCAGGCAGAAGGCCCGTGATGAAATGCACCAGGTCGACGTAATGGCAACCGATGTAGCTGAAGGCGTCGCTGTTCTCCGTCGTGCACCAGTTCTGAAAGCTGCTGTGGCGATAGTGCCACTTCTCGAAGAGGGCCGCCGTTCCCAGGCGGAATTCGCCGAACATTCCCTCGCGGTAGCGGCGCCGCGCCATGAGGCTGCGGTCATCGAAACGCTTGTGATACTCAACGACCACTGCCAAACCACGCTCGCGAGCTTCCTCTTCGATCGCAAGCGAATCCCGGCTGGTCTGAGCCATCGGCTTCACGCTGATGACGTGCTGGCCGCAGCGGAGTGCATGGAGAATCGCCTCCGCGTGGAGTTGATCGGGCAGGGCTACGACCACGATGTTATCGGGGTCGAGAGAGGATACAACCTGCCGGTACAAGGCAGGCTGCACGGATTCATCAGGATCCGCTGGGTCAGGGTAAGGTCGAAAGGATTGGCCGGGAAACGCTTCTTCCAATGTCTCCGAATGGGCCAGCGCGGCAATCGTTGACTTCCGCTGTCCGCACACCGAGATTTCGCCGATAACCCGCTGCCGCTGCAGATGGAGAAGCGACGGCAGCAACTGATCGTGTGTGATCATGCCGCCGCCGATGATTGTGGCGGATTTCCGTGCCTTGCTCACGCCGAGTGCCCCCTGAGACGCCGAAAGTCGGCGAGTTCCGAGTCCGTCGTCAACAGCAACAGGGGGACAACTTTGTCAGGCATGATAGATAGTCCGCTAAGCTGATCCGCCTATTTTTTGCTCAGCCACTCCATCGGCGGCCCACTCTTAGTCGCGCCACACCGGGTTCACGAACGCTCCGTTACCAGCAACGTCCCAAACGGCGACGCGCGTCCATTTCCAACCTTCGGCTTTTGTCTTCCAGGCGAAGGTAGCACCACCGAACTCGCGCGTCTTCTCCAGCGGTATGACCTCGCGCCGCGTGGCCGTCCCATCACCCCACACGATCTCGGCGAAGCGCAAAGGAAACGTCCACTGCACAGTGGCCTGCACAGCAATCTCCGAAGATGAAGTTGTGTCGATCCGGATGTCGGGCAGCAAGACCTCGCCCGTGGTCGTGAAGAACTCGCCTTGGGCCCAAGGCTCCAGTATCTCGCCGTAGTGGTTGAAATCGGGAAGGTGGCTGATCTTCAGATAGTTGGCGTTCATGTGGGCATAGAGTTCGTGCGTGTGATCGAACTGAAAGACATCCACCTCGCCGAAAATGGTCTTCCGCAGGCCCCAGTTGTTCATATCGTCGAGCAAGGTCAGCGAGCGCTCCCCCAGCCGGGGCGAGGAATAATCCGCCGGCATCTGCTTCCATCCGGCGCCCAGATAGCGGGGGTCGCGGAAATATTCGACTTCCCGGATCTTGTCGGGAAAACCCATCGAAGATTTCGTGCGCGGATGAGTCTGGTACATGTAGCCCTTCTCGCGCCGCACCAGATCGAGAATTTCGTTCTCGCTGGCAGTGCTGTATACCGTACCGTATTTGGGATGCTTCATCTCAAAGGTTCCGCCCGGCGGCCGGTTCATGAACCAGTAGATGGGCTTGGGGAACACCAGCGCCCAGTGCCCTCCGAGATGCACATTGGCTTCCTCGCTGGGAATCAGCAGGAAGTCCGGATCGGATTGCGCGCGGCAGGCGCGAAAGAAGGCCTCAAGTTCCCGCAGCCGCAAATCCGTCAGATCGCGGGGATGCCCGTCGCCATGAAAATCCATGATCATAGCGGCATCGATGCCCATCGCCTTCAAGACTGTCTTGAAAGGCGGCACCCAGTCCAAACCTTTCTCCAAAGCTTGCACGGTGTAGGCCAAGTGCCAGTGCGGACTCATGGTCTTGTAACCGGGAAGCGGCGGAAACCTGTCGCCGTTCGTGTAGCGCTGGACCTGAGTCAGGGTTTCTTCCGGCGTATCATTGGAAAGCAAAAAGAACACACCCATGCGCTGCGTGGTGCCGGGAGGAGCATTTGCCCAGGGGTAGAAGATCCAGTTTTCGTCGCGAATCTGACGAATCCCCAACGAGACGTCGCCACGCCAGGAGCGATACCACAGGTAACCCATGTTCGAGGTGAAATCCCGGGGAAAGAAATACTGGTGGGGAGCGGGAAACGCGGCGATGCTGCCGCCGTCCGTCTTGACGGCCAAGCTGCGATAGCGAACCTTGCGCGGAATACGCTCCGGTTGCAGGCCGTTCGTTGTTTCCTTCTGCAGCGCGCCTTCCGTGTCGTAATAGGCCAGTTCCGTTTGCATGTTGCGCCCCGGCCGTTCGTCGCCCGGGGCCCGCGTCACAATGCCCGCATCGTAGAAGTAGGCGACGTCGGCTTCGTGCGTCGTCATGACGGCTTCCTGCTGGATCAGGCCGCTCCCCGGATAGATCGTGTAAGCAACTCCTCCCTCGAAGATGCCCAACCGAAGGCCGTCGAAGAGCAGTTCCACCCGGTCACCGATGGTGCGGGCCTTGGCCGAACGCAGGCGGAACTCGGCCTGGAAGTGCCGCGTCCCGTCCGGGTGGCTCCCTGGAAAATCAAAAAACTCATTCCAGCCCCCCCGCCGTTTGCCGGTCTCCACTTGATAGAAAGGCCGGCCGCCCTGCAAGACCATGCCCCCGCCGAGAGCGATGGAGGTAATAAGGGGTTTCTCGGAATCCAGAGAGAAAATCGCGCGCCACTCTCTGCTGCCGTCACGGTCCGGCCATGTTGCCGTGAGCGCTTCATTTGTTGCGGCGACCGCGACGGGACCGGCCGTTACGCCGGCAAGATCCGCCGGCACAGTGGCCGCAAAGGAACAGGGCAGCCGGAAAAGCCCTAACACAAGCGAAACGAGCAACCGGCACGACCTCATGGAGTACACTCCTCGATGGAACTCATAGGATTGACTACAGACATTATCCATGGAACAGGGACCAGCGGCATTCTGGGGTCTGGAGAGGCGGCGCTGGGGATCGAGCCCCGCTTAGAACCTGAAGAGGTCCGGGGAAAGGGCCAGGAGGGCAAAGTGAAGCGAGGTCCATTCGGTGAGGAGAAGATTATCCGAGCGATTCACGGGCACGAGCGAGTCAAGCCCAGAGGTATTGGAGTCTTCCTTTCCCATTTTCGGACGCCCAGATGGCCGGCCTCAGAGGTCTCGCTCATTTGCGCAGGCTCGACCTTTCCGTCACGGAAGTCGGCGACCTCGGCATGCAGTCCCTCGCGACGCTGCAGGCGCTGACGGAATTGAATCTAAACAACACGATCGTTTCCGACGCGGGCCTCGCGAGCCTCCGCGGGTTGAAGTCGCTACGAAAGCTCACGCTTAACTATGCTCTGATCGAGGGCGGCGGCCTGGAATCGCTGCAGGCCCTGCCACAACTCGAAGAACTGAGCCTGATGGTTTGTCCGCTGGTACGACGACGGGCTGCCCGCTTTGGCGAAGATACCATCGCTGCGAAAGCTTTCGATCGCCTACACCGACATTACGGACAAGGGCTTGGCCCACTTGGCCGGAGCGAAGCAGCTCACGCACCTCGATCTCGCCGGAACCGACACCACCGACGATGGCCTGCCCCATCTCCAAAAGCTGACCGGTCTCGTCGAACTGCTGCTCAGCTACACACGTTTCGCCGATGACGGCCTTTGCAGTCTTGAAGGACTCACGGAGTTGCAGAGGCTCTGCGCCGTTCGTACGCGATTGGGTGACCGGGCTTAGGACAATCGGGCATTTCAAGAAGCTTAGGTATTTGAACCTCGACTACACGGAGGTGACGGGCAGAGGGTTGGCCTACTTGAAGGAGTTGACAGAACTGGCCGACCTGAGCCTGGACAGCACGCTTATCACCGATGAGGCCATTCCCTTGCTGGCCGGCTTCGAGCAGCTCAGGACCTTGAATCTCTACCCACACTCTTGTGAGCGAGGAAGGCCACGCGAAACTCCAGAAGGAATTCCCCGCCCTGGAGTTGGTTTGGGACCGCGATTCGGCTCTGCCCACCCGTCGCAAGGGCTAGTTTGCCGGCGATGAACCGCTTTCGGATCGGCGACTGGCCGACAAGCACCCTTCACGGCGCCTGACTCAGAAGTTGCTATGACACGGGATCGTGGTGGCAGGAGCCTGAAAAAGCGGGGGCCATTGGGCGGCCAGACGGTCGTGGAGTTGTCCCGCAATCAGAGCATGTACCATCTCATTCGGGTGGCCATCGTTCGTTGAGGCGTAGGCCGTTGGATCTCCCGCAAGGTGTCCTAATGTTTCGTTAAGGTCGATAGCTGTTACCTGCATGCCGCTTGCAGTTTCCATCACCTTGCGATGAAGAGTGTCCAACAGGTGAGGCTTCTCTTCGTGCAGACTCGGATACAAGGCAACCACCACTTTGTCGGTATGTCTTTTTGCCTCAAGGGCCCATTGCCGGAAAACGAACTCGAATTCCCGCCATTCCGGCGTATCGCCCTCGAACAGATCAACTAGATAATCGGAATACGTGAGGTTCGGACCCGGAAGGAGAGTATCGAGTTTGAAATCCACATAGAACCAAAAGTACGACCATTGGCTCAGGATGCTGTGGATCCCTGGAATTCGCCAGATCCGGCGTCCGGGCGCATGGTTACCTTTGGTCCGAATCTCCATATCGTTCACAAACCATTGATAAGTGATGACGTCCGGCTCCACCTCAGGGGCGTATCTGACGAGTTCCAACAGATGCTCATCCATATCCCGGCCGGGCTTGGCGATCACAGACATCTCGACGCACGGAGTGCTGGCTCTCCATTTTTTGAGCAAGAGACTCGGGTAAACGTCAGCCTCATCTTTGACCCCCTGTCCCCAGGTAATTGAATCTCCCTGGACAAGCACTCGGACCATATCCTCTCCCTTGGGTCCGTGCGCCTCCGGACCTCTGGAGCCACCAAAACGGTTCAATTTAAAATTTCTCTCAAATCTCCGGGTAATGGGATTGACGCGGGTGCCGAAGGAGGCGCCATCGTTGAACAGCAGACGCAAGAAAACCTCCCCAGACACAAAACAAGAAGCGAGAACAATAGAAGCTTTTAGGCAAAATACAAGAAATGGCCTAAGCCGCTCTAAATCAGATGGTTGGAGAGATTCCGATGCCGGCATAGGCATCAAATGTTAGCACAGCATCCTGTGGTTCCGCAGAAAGAGATTGGGAACCCCATAAGGCACGGAAATGCCTTGCGTTCCCGTCGAAGAGGTAGGGGCGGCGGGTTGAGTTCATCTTACGCTTGTGCTCGGCAATAATTCCATCCGAGCATCACGCGACCATCTCTCCAGCCAATATTCATGATGCAAGCCTTCGAGTACAGCCTTGCTTCGCACTACTTGGTCAGCGGGCAAGCGATGGGGATCGGGGTTCTCCGGCGGAGAGGGAGTAAGCAGCGCCGGACCCGCGGGTCCGGGCGCCACCGTTGTTGGCGTGCAAGCCGCGGACCTGGAAATCAGTGCTCGGGATTGGAGCGGGTGGGAATCGAACTGTCCATTGGTCTTGGCCCCACGCAAGCAACTGGGACCTCCGGCCTGCATCAGGTGAGAGATCGCCACATGAGTCTCCTCCGCCTGCGGTTTTCTCCAGCGTGAGGAATTCTTACTCGTGGCTCACCCACTCGTCGCGTTTTGTGTCGTGGAGGTGAACGAACCAGTGATCCTCGAGCCGAACGAACCGTTTGACGTACTGATAGCGTGCTCGAACGGTGGTCGTTGACGGCATCGCTGTTTTCGGTTGCGAGCGATCCCTCCCGAGCGACAGGGAGCGACTAGAAACAGCTCGAAGCTTGAGGATCACTTGAAGGCTTCCGCGGCGGGCGACGGCAAGCCAAAGAAGACCGCCACTAGCAGCCACAAAACCCACCATCGGCCCCGACGATGCCTTTCCATCCCCGGGCCTCAGCGTAGGCTGAGGAGCCGCAGCGCGCTGTCGATGAGGACGTCCTTGTAATACAGCGCTGCAAGAACGATGGTGCCTAAGGAAAACCAGTCCAAACCGGGTGACGACTGTTCCCTGTCGCGCATTTTCAGCCTCCCCTTCTTGCTTTGGAGAAGTCCCCAATCAACGCGGGTTCCGCTCAATCTCGACGCGATAGCCGCTCGGCACGGCAGTGCAACGTGAGACGACGCCCCACGAACCCGTGCCGTCGTTCGACGCTACCAGCACGGTGTGGCCGGTGGGAACAAAATCGGGACACCATAGCCCAATGCTGCCTTCTGAGACGTCGGCCACATGCACAAGCGCGGAATAGACTTCGGCGTTCCTGATCCACGCCAGGGTGACGTCACTGGTCCTCGGACTCGTTGAGACGGTCCGGGGCGGACCCCACGTCGTCCATAACTGATATTGGCGAGCTAGGCCTGTGACGAGATGTTTCATAGGAGGGTTGCCTCCTTGAAAAAGTCCGGTCCGCCATGCACGTCCGGATTTCAATGCTGTGCACTAGATGCTCCAATGCGAAGTTCTGTCTGGTGGCCTGAGCAGACGTGGTAGAGCCAACCAAAGAAGCCCGGCGGAAAGAGCAAGGACACTGACGGTCAAGCCAAAGATCATCATGGGGACATCTCCTTACCTTCACCCAACAATGGTACCGGTACATCGAAGCCGTCAAGCTGGGAAGTTGCCTTATTACCTTGGGCTGTGGGCGCTCTGGCCGACGGGAGTATCGCTCCCTGCCGGTAGCCGCTATGACGGTGGTAGCCTGGTCTAGGTGATTTCTGAGATTCTTTCTCAAAAGGGATTCCGCTTAGCATGCTCAGGAAGAGGATGAAGGGTCCGAGCCAGTTTTTAGGCCGTTCAGGATCGCCAGGGAAGGCCCACGAGAGAGGTGTAGGTGCAGCGGCGGGTTTCCATCGCGCGAAACTGCGTCTTCATGGCTTCGGCCCGACTACCCTGGACCGGCTCAAGGAGAGTGGGACGCCATGCTTCTGGATCGACTTTCTCGAAGATTCTGCGGCCTGCTGCGCGATCAGGGCGGACAAGACATGGTGGAATATGCGCTTCTCGCTGGATTTATCGCTGTAGCCGCAGGCGCTGTACTTCCGCCGATTGCCGATAGTCTGAGCCAGATCTTCAGCAAGATGGCCAGTGTGATCGCAGTGGCAGCGGCCCAGTAGACGGCCCGGCCCCTTGTTCGGGGGAAAGTGGACGCTGCGCGCTCCCTTTAACCGAGCCAACCAGCGTTTGTTTGGGGTCCAAGTAAAGGTTGCAATTCGGGGCCAAGTTCGCAGCGAACGAGATTGCTCAAGCTTCGCCGATGTTGCTTCGGTAAGACTCTTTGTTGCAGCCGCCAGGGCGAGGTCGAGGACCCGCCGGCGTTACTGGATGGCCACAGTCGCTAGACCCGTACTTCGCTCGTCACCGACCAGCAAGATGACCGGCACCTTCGTGCCTGAGCGGGCACTGAAGGGAAGCCGGACGTTTAACTGGGTGACGCTGTTGACGAGTCCAGGCGATCCTCCCGCATACAATAGCTCCGCGATCACACCGCCGATCAGCACCTTTACCGGTTGGTTCACCCGAGGCAGTTCGCTTCCCACAACCGCGCCAGTCTCGACCCCGCCTTTCAGTTCTCCGAGTCCTGTCGCGTATAGAACGACGATGGAACCCGGCAAAGCGGGATTTGAGAAGGAGTTAACAGTCAAATTCTGATTGAGAATGGCTCCCTGGCCTTTGCCAGAAGCATCCAGCGTGAAGAGACCAGGAGAAGCTTTCTTCACCGGAAGGAGAAATGGAGTAGATACACCGCCGTTGTAGATCACGAGCATTTCCACGTGCGATTGGCCGGCGACATCATAGGGCACAACTGCATTCACTTGTCCCTTTGAGGTCGCCAGGAGTGGCGCCGGGATGCCATTAAACAGTACCAGCGTCTCTCCGAGAAAGTCCGGGAGCTTATTGTCTGGACCAACCTGGAAATTCTGCAGAACCGCGGGTCCAAGACCCTCGCCGAACACCGAGATAATCTCGCCAGGCGCGACTGCGTCCTGTTTCAAATCAGCGCCTCCAACGACGATGCCCGGCACGACTTGCGGCGTGTCGTCATCCCCTGGCTTCATTCGGATCTTTAGGGGAATGGGACACGTGCCGCGCGGCGGCCGCGCGCTTCTAAGATGCCCTGTGCCTTGTACTGAAAGTGTCTCAGCGTTAACCCCCTGCTTGAGCGTCAGGGTTACAAGGTATTTGGTCTCTCCTTCTGGAACTTCTCCTTCTTCAGTGACGTCTTCGATCTCGACATCAAAATACTGCGCCACGTTAGGTGTCAACCAGAACTCAGGATCTTCCAGGGTGCATTTGCTGCAAACGATGATCTCGATAGGGTCGTGCTCCAGCAGATCCTCATGGGTCAACTCGGTGATTTCTTCATCTTCCAACAGATAAATCACCTTCGACTCGAGCAGCCCGCCTTCTTCTTCGTCTTCCTGCCCGGGAGTCGCTTCGGAATCTTCCTCGCACTCTCCCTTCAGACCAACGGGTACAGGCTTGGCGATTGTGCGGCCACCGACGCCCCTGAAGTGGATAGTTCCACCCTTCGCGCACCCAAAGTCCTCGTTGTCGAGGGTAATTCCCACCTGAAACTTAGTCCCTCCATCGACTGTTTCCGCGGAAAGGACATCGGCCGAGATCACACCGGCCAAGGAAGGCGTAATCCAAGGGTTGGGATCGTAGTCCTCCTGGTCAATGAAGCAGTCGATAGTAGCCTCGCCTTCGGTGAATGACTCCATCGTTATCTTGCCGGGATCACAGGCCACCTTCGGGCTACGAGCTTCTGCCGGAACAACGGAACCACCCAAGGTAGCTGCCAGCGCGGCAAGCGGCAAAACTCGCATCAGTCTTTTGAGGTTCACGGCAGGATCTCCTTCTACAGTCCAAAACTTACCAGTGCAAACAGGTTAGACCCATTGCCGAGATCTCAACAATATGGTTAAAGCTGTACTACCTCGTCAGTAAGATGAGGTACTTCATTTCGGTTAGAGTAACGGTGGCAGGTGGGTTTCGTGAGGACCATAAACCTGTCACGAGGAGAATCGGGCATCGTTGGCTCCTGTCAAACCGGCGGGACGTAGCCCTTGAGTAGTACGAGTATCGACCCTCGGCAGTATTAACCCGGATCGACCGAGGTGCAGTTTGTGGCTGCGCGCATCCTGCAACTCAATCCTGTCCTCGGCGTGGAAGGCGTTCGCTTGGAGATCAGAATCTCGCCGGTCGAGCCGGCGAAGCGCCACTGGACCATCCCGGCCCTTGGCTCGGAATGACCTACCCGTTTGACGGTGTTCGCGAGGGCATCCCGCAAGCGCCCGAATAATGATGGGATCTGCTCGACCTGCGAGCAACTCCGTGTGCCTCTTAGAGGTAGAGGCCTGGAAGGACTAATTCTTATGAACTCAAAACCAGCTGTGCCATCTGTGTTTCAGGTATTCCATCACCAGTGCCAATCCGGCTCATAGAGGACAAGATGAACAGTGACGCCTTTATGGGATCTCTGGTGTCGAGCAGACTTCAAGTTGGAGGCGCGGGTGGGAATCGAACCCACGAATAAAGGTTTTGCAGACCTCTGCCTTACCACTTGGCTACCGCGCCCCTGGAGAGGCGAAACCGCGCCGAGGACGGCACGGCGCGTCTTCCCGCCGACAGCTACGCTCGGAAGCCTTTTCCGTGAGGCTTCAGAGATTCGTCTGCGCTGACTGGCGAGTGTAATCCATTATCGCACGGACCGACGGCGCGCGCGCGGTTTCTGGTAGCGCGCTGTTTGTGGCGGAAGCACCACCACCGAGGTCCCGCTTTCGGACGAAGACACCCAGGCTACAAAGGAGTCGGGCTGGAAACTGAGCATATCGGGATTGGACTGAACGGATGGAGAGCACATCGCCCGCCCGCATGACAGCACCCGGCGAGAGGGGATCAAGCAGTGCAAATGCAGACCTTCGTGCAAGCGTCGGCAATCTGGCCGCAAAAGACACTATCCCTTCACTTACGCTTGAGAGGCGCGGCTTTCTGGCGGTAACGGAACGAACGAGGTGGCTAATTTTCCGGGCTGAGGGAGACCCGGTCGAGGAGGATCTCGAACTTCTGCTGTTGCTGACGGTCCAGAATTCGCATGATCCGCTCGCGGCCGTCGCTTCGGGTGAGCGCCAGCTGCGTGAGAAGGTCGGCTTCCTTCATGATGCACTCGTCGAGGACGCTCTGCATCTCCACAAACTGCACCTCATTGAGGTCGAGCTGCCGGCGGAGTTTCTCCACGGCGAGGGTAGGCTGGTGTTGATGCCCGAGGGGCCGCTCGACCGTCGCGACGCCGACATGGCGCTCATACACCTTGAGGCTGAAAGCGCCAGCGGCCATGCCGGCCGCAAACACAAAAAACAGGATGGCGAAGGCTTTTCCCTTACAGGAGTCGATGTAGGCATCGGACATGCGCGTCAATCTCCCGCCGCCATCAGAACCGCCAGCATCGAGTTACGGTTCTCCAGCAGGTTTGTGCCCATGCGCACGTTGTATTCCGGCAAAGGCTGCTCGGTCACGATGCTTTCGGCGATTTGGGGACTGGCGTCACCAGTTCCAAACACCGTGACGTAAGCGCCCAGCATGGCGAACCACATCAGGCAGGCAAATACCAACTGCCGCACAAAAGCAGGGCGCAAGAAGACATTCCAGAAGGGGGTGCTTCGCTCTTCCTCCACCCGCTCCATAACTCGGGCGTAAAAGCCAGGGGCCTGTTCTGCTTCCTCGGGGCCGACTCGCAGCGGCTCAAACAGGCTGGCTGAATCCAAAAAGCCAGACCATTCTTCGGCAGCTTCAGGATGGGCGGCCAAGTGGGCTTCCACAGCCTTCCGCTTGCCGTCGCTCAGCGTCCCTGAGAGGTACTCCTCAAGGTTGTCCCTCAGAAAATCATCCATGACCTATCCCCCAAAGCAGCGGCCCGCATCCCTATGCGAGCCATCCCCACGCCCAGCCCATCGCATCCGATCCCAGTGCTCTCCGATTCCGGTCTCATTCTAACTTAGCGCTCCGCCGAACTTCGAGGCTGCCTTGACGAGCTTCTGGCGGGCTCTGAATAATTTTACCTTAATCGTATTCTCGTTCAGGCCCGTGATCTCGGCCAGCTCCTGCACTGTACGGCCTTCCACTTCCTTCTGAATCAACAGAACCCTTTCCTCTTCCGTCACCTTGGAAAGCAGCTTCATCAGGTAATCACGGCGCTCGGTCCGGTGAGCCGCCGAAGGACGGCGCTCGGCCGCCACCTCGGAGTTTTCCATCGTGCGCGCGTCGTCTTCACCGAGGTCGCTCTCGTAAACGAGCTTGCGGACCTTCTGCTTGCGCAGATAGTCGTAGCACTCGTTCACGCTGATTTTGTAGATCCAGGTGGAAAGAGAAGAGCGGAAATCGAAGCCCTTGATGGAAAAGTAAATCTTGGCGAATACCTGCTGGGCTATATCCTCAGCGTCGTTGCGGTTGCGGACGATGCCATAGATGATCGAGAACACCTTGGAGCGGTGCTGCTCGACAATCTGGCGAAACGCCGCTTCGTCGCCGCCTTGGCAGCGCCGGATGACTTCCGCTTCGGGGCTTTCCTTGTAGGCCACTTTCGGTTCACGCTGAGCCCCGAGGACAGCATCGGCCGATAGCGTAGCAGTGATTGCGCCCATACGCTCTATCGGACGTTGCCTTTGCGGGGCTGGTTTCAGGTTTTCGGTTGATTTCGCTAGTCTTTGCCCCGTGGTGGAGCGCCCACATAGCCCAGGCGGCTCAATATGGTGCCGGTCCGGGCCAGAAAGATCAACTAAGATCTTTTTTTTCTTTTAGTTGCGTCCTAGTGAGATGACTTGGCGGTCATCCATAGGGCACAATTTGACCGCCGGGAAACCCTCGGGACGTGCCGGCGGCCCCCTCTCAGAGGCGCAACTGCCAAGGCGGGCGATGCTCGCGCCGCAGATAAGTCGCCGCCTCCTTGTTTGGGGTTTGTTCGGTTTTGGGGTCCCATTCGACCCGCTGCCGGCTCCGCAGCGCCACGTTCCCCAACAGCGCCATGGCGGTCGAGCGATGCCCGATCTCAATGTCGCTAATAGGGCGGGCGCGGGTCTTCATACAGTTGACGAAATCAACCCAGTGATCGCCGGTATGGTCGTTGGAGTTGCTGCCGGTTTCGGGGGTAACTCGCGCTATCCGCCCGGAGGCGCCCGCCGCCTTCATCTCCGGCAAAATCTCCCAGCGGGCGCGATCCACAAATAATGTGGCTTCGGTGCCATGGAAGAGAATGCCGTAGCTCTGGTCCCAGAGCGATTGGGCGTTGGCGATGCGGTTTTCGTAGGTGCAGACGAAACCCGGAAACTCATAGGTCGCAAGGATCGTATCGGGGGTCTCACGGTTGTCCCGCAAGGCGTAGGTCCCGCCGGCCGTCGTGATGACACGCGGCCCATCCTCATCCATCGCCCAGAGGACGATATCGAGCAGGTGGACGCCCCAGTCGGTCATCATGCCCCCGGCATAGTCCCAAAACCAGCGGAAGGACGACCAACGCTCCGGATGCACCCCGAAGCGGTTCGCGTTGAAGGGACGCTCGGGGGCGGGCCCCAGCCACATATCCCAGTCCAACCCGGCCGGTGGGGCGCTGTCGGGCGGCTCGCCGATGCCGTCGGGAGTCTCATTGCCGTAGTTCCAGGTCCGGACAAAGCTGATCTTGCCCAACCGCCCACGGCGCACGATGTCAACAGCCTGTTGAAAATGGAGGCCCGAGCGCTGCTGCGTGCCGACCTGCACGACGCGGCCGTACTTGCGCGCCGCCTCCACCATGATGCGCCCTTCTTCGACAGTGACGGAGATGGGCTTCTCGATATATACGTCCTTACCCGCCTTGCAGGCTTCGACCGTCATGTAAGCGTGCCAGTGATCGGGCGTGGAGATGCACACGGCATCGATATCAGGCGCGGCGAGCATTTCCCGAAAGTCCCGGTAGACTTTGGCGCCCGGCAGAATCTCCAACGCCAGATCAAGGTTGGGCTGGTGGACGTCAGATAGCGCTACCGCCTCAATCTCGGCGATGCGAAGGGCCGACCGGAGATTCTGCAGCCCTCGCCGGCCCATACCAATGAAGCCCATCCGAAAACGGCGCACTGCCGGCGTTTGCGCTGCCGCGAAGGACGGGGCCAGGGAGGCGCCCAATCCCGCGGCGCCAATCGACTGGAAGAAAGTCCGCCGTTTCCATTTGCCGTCAGTCATGACATCCTCCATAGGTGCATAGGGGTCGAACCGTCGGGACAGCTGATTTCGCCCCAGGCGGGATCAGGGCTCTTGCCGCCGCCAGCCGCGGGATCGGCGCAAACCGGCGCTCCTAGTCCTTCACGGGGAGATCGACGCGGTCCGCCAACTCCTCAAGCAACTGCACAACGAGAGCTTTCTGGCCCAGGGCGAAGTCGCTCCGGGCCGGGTCCGGGTCGTGCGCCGCGATCCACGCTTTCAGGAACTCGGTCACCGGAGTGGCGACGGATTCCTCAGCGCCCGGCTCGAACCGCAAGGGGATTTCCGCTTGTCCGATGGCATCCACCAACAGCTCGGAAAACTTCATGCAAACCTCGGCGGTAACAACGCCGGCGAAGCGCCAAAGCCCCTGTCCTCGTGCTTCCACCTGGCGGCAAGATCCGGTAGGTTAGCACACTTCGCGGAAAGTTTTAGTACTGACGGATTACGCATGGCGCGTTGCGTTCCTCGCCCAGGTTCACTCCCGGAAATGGGCCGCCAGGCTACTCCCGGCATAGAGCGTTTGCGCTAAGGTGAGCAGGTCGGTCCCGGGCCAAGGGCCAAGCCGCGTTCGGGTGGGGAGGGCGGAACAAACAGGAGGCCGGGGATTCGCCCCCAGAGAGGAGACCCAAATGGACGAACTGATTGCAAAACTTGACGTGCAGCGACTACTGACAATGGCGGTGGAGTTCATTCCCGGCATTATTGCCGCCCTGATCATTCTGCTGGCATTCTGGATGCTGTTTTCGCTGACACGGGGCCCCTTGAAAGCCGTGCTGCACCGCGCCGGGCTGCACGAAACCCTCGTGCGCATGCTGATCGACAATGTGTACCGGTTCGCAATCCTGATCTTCGGCCTGGTGATGGCGGCGGATCAGATCGGATTCAACGTCGGGGCGGCGCTGGCCGGCATCGGCGTGGTCGGCATCGCCGTGGGCTTTGCCGCGCAGGATACTCTGGCGAACATCATTTCCGGCTTCCTGATCTTTTCCGACAAGCCCTTTACCGTGGGCGATTGGGTACGCGTTGCCGGGCAATACGGCCAGGTCAAAGAGATCACGATGCGAACGACAAGAATCCGGACGCGCAACAATACGTATGTCGTGATTCCCAACAAGAAGATCATCGACGAAGTGCTCGTCAACCACTCGAAGCATGGCGCCACCCGGGTGGACGTCCCGGTCGGGATCGCGTACAAGGAAAATATTCCTGCGGCACGCGACGTGATTCTGGCCTCGGTGAGGGATCTGGAGCCAATACTCAAAGACCCTGCTCCCGATGTCGTGGTGAAGGAACTTGGCGGATCGAGCGTGAATCTCGACGTGCGTGTCTGGATTGATGATGCCAGCCACGAGCAGCCGGCCTATTTCCGCGTGATGGAGACCAGCAAGCTGGCTCTCGATAAAGCGGGCATCGAAATCCCGTATCCACACTTGCAGCTCTTTGTGGAGAACGTCGAGGACCGCGTCTGGCAGAACGTCGCGAGACTGGCGCAGGCGTCGATCACGGCGGGGCAGGGTCCCGCCCAGGCAAGCTGACAGCTCGCCGGCGGCTTATTTGTAGCAAGACTTCGTGCGAGAAAGGTCTTAGAACCGCAATGAACACAACTCTTCGAAACTACTACTCCAAGAATCAGGAGCGTTTTCTGGCGGGACTCGAGGAACTCCTGCGCATCCCCAGCATCAGCACACTTCCCGAGCACAAGCCGGATATTCGCAAGGCCGCCGACTTTCTGGTGAAGGACTTGGCCCAGATGGGCATGAAGAATGCGCGGCTGATCGAAACTGCTGGCAATCCTCTCGTCAGCGCCGAGTGGCTCGAAGCTCCGGGCAAACCGACCTTGTTGCTCTATGGTCACTATGACGTGCAGCCGCCAGACCCGCTGGACGAGTGGACTTCCCCGCCCTTTGAGCCGCAAGTGCGCGGTGACAACATCTTCGCCCGTGGGGCCGTCGACGACAAGGGGCAGACGTATCTGGTGCTCAAGGCGGTCGAGGGGTTTCTGAAGACCAGCGGCAAGCTCCCGATCAACATCAAGTTCCTGATCGAGGGCGAAGAGGAGTGCGGAGGAGAGGCCATTGAAGCGTATCTGAAGGAACAGGGCAGGAACCTCGGAGCGGATGCCGCGCTCGTCTGCGACACGGAAATGTTCGCGCCGGAGCTGCCGACACTCTGTGTGGGGTTGCGCGGCCTCATCTATACCGAGTTGGAGGTGCGCGGCGCGCGCACGGATCTGCACTCGGGCATGTACGGCGGCGCGGCGCCCAATCCATTCCAGGCGTTGGCGGAAATCATTTCGCGGCTCAAGGACCCCGAGGGAAAGATTCTCATTCCGGGTTTCTACGACGACGTCAAAGCGCCAACCGAAGCGGAAAAAGAAGCCTGGGACCGGCTGCCGTTCGATGAAAAGCAATACCTTGAAACGGAAGTAGGTTCGGTTTCCCTGACGGGTGAGAAGGGTTTCTCCGTGATGGAGCGAACCTGGGTGCGGCCCACACTCGAGGTGCACGGCATCCGCGGCGGCTTTACCGGCGAAGGCGCCAAGACAGTCATCCCCGCGAAGGCGACGGCGAAAATCAGCATGCGGCTGGTGCCGAACATGAAGCCCGACGCGATATTCGCGGCTTACAAGAAGCATGTGGAAAGCCTGACGCCGAAGGGCACGAAGGTTGCAGTGAAGCTTCTCTCGGGCGCGCCGGCGTCGGCGGTGGATACCGCCAACCCCTTCATTGAAAAAGCGGCTCAAGCTATGGAAGAGATCTTTGGCAAGAAGACGGTCTATATCCGGTCGGGCGGCTCGATTCCCGTCGTCGGGCTGTTCAACGAGTACGCAGGGATTCCCAGCGTACTGATGGGGTTCGGACTGCCGGACGACAACCTGCACGCACCCAACGAAAAGTTCCATCTGCCGAATTTCTACCGCGGCATCGAGACGGTAGGGCGGTATCTGGAGATGCTGGGGGAGTGAAGCAGCGCAGATCCCTTCAACAGGCCAGAAGAAATCAGAGCCGCCGACATGAGTCCGCGGTCGGGCACGGCGGTGCCGTGCCCCCACGACCCGGCGCTCACGCCGGGCAGACCCAGACGCCCGCCCCGGGGTCAGTGGCGCCGATGGTGCGGGCGGAAACGGAGTCACTCACTCCTGCCGCAAGGCCGAGGCAGGGGCGATGCGAATCGCGCGCAGCAGCGGAGGCAACGCGGCCAAGACCGCGGCCGCCACGACGAGCAGCAGGGCTGATCCGATCGCATAGGAATTCGAAGGCTCGACGCCGTAGAGCACCTGGCGAAGCCCGGCCGCCGCAGCGGCATGCGCCGCGAGACCGAGCGCGATACCGGCGGCGACGAGTAGGAGGGTTTCCCCTCCAAGGAGCCGTACGATGCGGGCGGGCTCGGCTCCCAGCGCCGTGCGCACGCCGATTTCCTTGGTGCGCGCTTTCACCGTGTAGTCAAGCGCGCCGTAGAGGCCGATGCTCGCCAGAAGGATCGCGATCATTCCGAAGATCGAGGACAGCCACGCCAGCAGCCGTTCCTGCCACAGAGTCGATTCGACCTCCTGCCGCAGCGTGTGTATTTCCACGAAGGGCAGCTCCGGGTCGAGAGAGCGTAGGATATCGCGCACGGGCGCCATGAGGGCTTGCGGCTGCTGGCTAGTCCGCAAATGAAGGATGAACCCATGCTCAAATTCGCCGATGACGCTGTATACGGTCGGGTGAATCTCTTCCCTTAGGGAGCGATATCTGGCGTTGCTCACCACGCCGATGACCTCCATATCCGGGCCGGCTACGCGGTCGTTCATGCCGATCCCGATGAATCTGCCGATCGGGTCTTCGTGGGGGAAGAAGCGTCTCACGAGAGCCTGATTGACAATTACTTTGCGGGGTTTCTCTTCGACGTTATCGAAGGAAGTGAAATCACGGCCCGAGACGAAGCGCATTCCCATCGTTTCGAAGTAACCAGGTGTTACCGAATTGGAACTGCAGTTCAAGAAATCCTCGGGGCGGATTCGCTCTCCCGACCGCGCATAGGATCCCTTGACGCCCGTTCCCCGCATCAACGCGCGTCCCGCGATACTCGCCCCGGTAACAGAGGGCAAGGTGCGGCTCTTGTCGAGCAGTTCCTGGCTCAAGCGAAGGGCTTGCTCAGGCGAATAGCCTTTCATCCGCGGATCGATCGTGAAGGTCACAATATGATCGCGGTCGAAGCCCGGATCCATCGACCGCATTTGCGCGAAGGTTTCGACGAGGAGCGCCGCGCCGATCAGCAGCAAAGTGCACATCGCCACCTGTCCTGCGACGATCAACTTGTGAAAGAATAGCCTCCCGCTGGCGGTGCGGCCCGACCGTATCGCGTCGATCACCTGGGTACGTGCTGCGGTGAGCGCAGGCGAGAGGCCGAACAGCACAGTGCTCAGCAAAGTAGCGCCTACCGCAAACGCGAGGACTCGCAGGTCAACGTCCATAGGAACAGCCAAGGGTTGGAGCACAGCCGCCCGGTCGCGCATCGGGGGCAGAGCGCCCACGAGCAGCGGCAAGCAGCCGTAGGTCAGCAGGATTCCCACGAGACCACCAAGCACGGCCAAAGGCAGATTCTCGACGAGAAGCTGTTTCGCCACCCGCCAACGGCTCGCTCCCAGCGCCAACCGGATGCCCATTTCCGGCCCGCGCACCGCCGAACGAGCCAGCAGCAAGCCCGCCACGTTGGCGCAAGCCATCAGCAGCAGCAAACCAACGCCCGCCATAAGAGCGACGAGCCCACGCTGGAACTGCTGGCGCAGCACCGAGACGCCGTTGGCGATCGGCTCCAGACGGTTCGGCGCATTGGCTGACCACTTGCGAATGCTTTCGGGCAAATTCTCGGCCACAGATTGCGCCAGAGGCTCCATCTCGGCTTCGGCCCGTTCGAGGCTCACGCCACGACGGACGCGGCCGAAAATCTCCCCGTAAATAGGAACCGTCTCGGGTGTTTCGCCTTCGGAAGCTTTCAGCGCAAACCAGCGGTCGGCCGTCGCGGGGACGCGAATATCCGGGCTGGTGTCGATGGAGAGACCGTTGAATCCTTCGGGCGTTACACCGATAACAACGAACGGATAGCCGCTTAAAGCAATGTGGCGGCCAACGATCGCCGGATCGCTTCGAAACCGGCGTTTCCAAAAGCCATCGCTCAGCACGGCGGGCATCATTTCGGCGTTCTCGTCCGCGGGTTCAAGCACGCGTCCGACTTGCGCCCCCACGCCGAGGTCGGAGAAGAAGTTCGAGGAGACTAAGTGGACGCGCACGCGCTCGGTGCTCTCTCCGACACGGAGCGGCACGTCGGCCTGACCCTGGCAGAGAATCGCTGCAAAGCTCGACGGTCTCCCGGCGAGTTCCGCACAGAGGTCATAGGCGAAATGCCACGTGACAAAGCCGGTAGGGTGCGTCTGGACGATCCGCACCAATTCGTCCGGGCGCGTGACGGGAAGCTTGCGCAGGAGCAGAGCATCCACGGCGCTGAAGATGAGCGTATTGGCGCTGATGCCGATGGCCAGCAGCAGCACCGACGTGGCCGTGAAAACGGGGCTCCGCGCCAGAAGGCGCAGGCCGAATTGTAGATCGCGCAGGAAGGAGGTCACGAGCCTTGCTTCAGCTTACAGGCAGTGGGACTGGAATGTCGCCACGAATGGCGACACGGCCCGCTGGAAAGCTGACGCCACGAGGATGTGGCGAAGCCTTTTAGGCTGTCCAGCATGACTCTGCGGCGCTTTGGCGCGGATTGCGGTGATCCAGATTCAGAGCCGCGGACGTCAGCCTGCGCAATTGCGTTGCATGCGGCCGCGCGGGTTGTAGAGTCGCGCCGCGGAGGCGGTTGCGGTCCCGGGTGGGACCCGGCCCTTACGAAAATTGGTTCATGACGCGCCCACAGCCGGGTTCACGCCCTCGCGCAGCAGGCTGCCTTTTTCGAGATAGCGGGTGCGATGGGCGAACTGGGCCGCGTGGGGGTCGTGCGTCACCATCACGATGGTCTTGCCGTGCTTGTCGTTCAGCTCGGAAAGGATGGTGAGCACGTCTTTGGCGGATTGGGCGTCGAGATCGCCCGTCGGCTCGTCGGCGAGAATGATGGCGGGGTCGGTCACGATGGCGCGTGCGATGGCGACGCGCTGTTCCTGTCCGCCGGAAAGCTGGCGCGGATAGTGCTTCAAGCGATCACCCAGGCCGACGATCTCCAGCGCCTTGCGGGCGTGATCGCGCCGCTCCTTCTTACTGAGATTCGTCAGCAGCAGAGGCAGCTCGACGTTTTCGAGGGCCGTCAGCACCGGGATGAGATTGAACGTCTGGAACACGTACCCGATATGCTCGCTGCGCCAGTGCGCCATTTCGCGGTCGCTGAACTGAGCGATCTCTTTCCCGAGCACCAGAAAGCGCCCGCCCGTCGGCTTATCGATGCCGGCGATCATGTGGAGCAAGGTGGACTTCCCCGAGCCGGAAGGCCCCATCAGGCTGAAAAATTCCCCCGTGGGGATGTCGAGATCCACTTTGTCGAGCGCCAGGATGCGGAAATCGTCGCGGACGTATTCCTTAGTCACGCCCACGGCCCGCACGGCTTGGTCCGGCGTCATGTCTGCCTCCGTTTCACTGCGTCGCCATCCTGAAGGCTTGCGGGCGGGTTGAGAATCAGATCTTCGCCGCCCAAAAGCCCTTCGCCGATCTCGACACCGCTGGAAGTCGTGCGGCGCACCGTCACGGACCTCCGCACAGCCCGATCGTTCAGCAGTACAAAGACGCTGTTGCCATCGCGCAGCGTCGAAGCGGGAATCGTTATGGCCGGCTTGGCGGCGGCCGCTTCGCCCGGCGCTTGCGGCTTGGCGACGAACGCCACGCTGGCGTTCATTTCCGGCCGCAGGTATTCGTCAGGCTCGAGGATCTGCACCTTCACCTGCACCGTGGCTTTCTGTCGGTCGGCTTCCGGAGAAATTTCAACGATCTTGCCCTTGTACTCGCGGTCGCGATAGGCGTCGGTAGTGACCACGGCGTCCTGGTCACGCTCAAGCTTCGCGAAGTCGTCCTGGCTGATGTCGAGTTCCACTTGCAGGTCGTTCAAATCCGCAAGAGAAACTACATATCCCTTAGCGCCGCGCTCGCCAACGAAACTTGTCGTCACAAATTCACCGATCTCAACATTTCTCTCGAGGATGGTCGCGTCCACGGGGGCGCGAATCACGGTCGCGTCAAGCATCGTCTTGGAGTAAGCCAACTCGCCGGAAGCCTGCTTCACCTGGCCTTGCAGTGCGGCAATCTGCTCCTGGCGCGGGCCGATGCGCACCAGCTCGTAAGCGCGGTCGAGCGAATGCACGCGCGCGGCCTGCGCGTCATAGCGGGCCTGAGCGTCATCCAGAGTCTGCTGTGCCAGAACGCCCTCGCCAGTCAGTTTGCGGGCCCGCTCGATGTTGATGCGGGCGTTTTCGAGGTCGGCCTTCGCTTCCTCAACATTGGCCTTGGCGAGCGCGATCTCTTCGGGCCGCGATCCTGCTTCCAGTTCATTGAGCTTGGCCTGCAGCGCCGCCAGATTTCCCTCGGACTGCCGCACACGCGCCACGAATTCGTCGTCTTCCAGGCGGACGACGACTTGTCCCTTCTTGACCTTGTCGCCCTTGTCCACGCCGATCCAGGCGACGCGTCCGACCACTTTGGCGGCAACCTCGATCTTGTGATGAGCCACGATGTAGCCCGCCGCGTTCAGGACAACTTCCGCCCCCGTGCCCCGCGTGGTGGCGGGTGCGACTCGGACCGTATCCACCTCGACAACGGCGGCTCCAGCGAAGCCGTAGCGCCAGAGAGCGAAGATGCCCAGAGCCGCGACTCCGGTCAGAATCCACCACTTCGTCCAGGCGGCCGGCTCGTCGCTTCGCCGCTTGTCGCGGTCGATCTTCAGGCTCTCCAGATCCCGCTCGAACTTTCGCTCCGCGGCCATACGTTACACGTCCCTCAGGGAAGCCAGCACCTCGCGCCGCGCGGCCATTTGAGCGGGCATGATGCCACCGATAATACCCATAATGGCAGAGAACAGAACGCCGCCGGCAAGAATGAGCGGACTCACCTGAAACTCAAACGTCATGTGGCTGAACGTGATCAGGTTTCCCATGCGGCTTTCAAGTCCGTTCAACGGGAGAATCAGTAAGCACCCCAGCAAGCCGCCAAGCAGCGACAGCAGCAACGATTCCAGCATGAAGCAGAACAAAATGCTCCAGCGCGAGAACCCCAGCAGCCGCAAAACACCGACTTCCTTCGAACGGCGCGCCACGGCGGCGTACATCGTATTCATGGCCGCGAAACTGCTGCCCACCGCCATGATGATGGCGACGAAGATGCCCAGCCCTTGCACAGGCGTGGCCGACTCTGTTTGCCGCGCATAGTAGTCGGTCTCGCGCAAACCTTCCATAAGCAGCCGCTGATCGGTCTCGACGCGATTGATCAGCGACTGCACCGCCACGTCGTCCTTCGCGCGCACCAGAACCGAACTGCGCGTCGAGCCGCGGTCGAGGTCGAGCGTGGTCGCATTGCTGTCGCCCCAGATTTCACTGTTGTATCCGGACTTGCCGCCATCGAGAATGCCGACGATTTCCCAGTCATTCCGCCCGATCCTGATCTTATCGCCGATCGACGCGCTCGTATGAACGGACTCAATCCCCCGCCCCACAACTACCTCGTGCCGCCCAGCCTCATACCAACGGCCCCGCAGCAGGCTCACGCCTTCGCGCATTTTTCTGCCCATGGGAGAAATGCCGCGGACATTGACGTTGACCTCCTCGCCAGGGGGGTCCTTGAGCGGCAGGGCCACCACGGTGACAAGCTCGTGCGATGCCATCGGCTCACCGTCGATGGTCTCAATCCCTTCCAAAAACTTGATGGTCTGGAACTTCGCATCATCGACGATGCTCGTCAGTTCGGCCGTGGAACCCTGCCTCATGATGATCACATGCAAGGGGTTGGCTGTTACCACCAAGGCCGAACGCAGTCCGTTAACGAGGGCCATAATGCCGGCAAGCACCGCGACCGTGAGCGCGATGCCGAGCGCTGTCATGATCGTGGTCGTCTTGCGGACACGAAGATTGCGCAGGTTATAGGCGAGGGGGATGGCCATGAGACCTAACCGTCAGCCGGTGTGCCGGAGGGCATCGGCGATTTTCGTGCGCGAAGCGATGATGGCGGGCACAATCGAACTCAGCAGGCCCACCAAGAATGAAACGAAGAGGCAAATCGGCACGCCCCAGAGCGGCATCACCAAACCATCGAAGAAGTTGACAACAACGTCCCGCATGAGTTGCGTGGCGAAATAACCCGCGGCCGTTCCCAGCACGCCGCCGGCCAGGGCCATCACGACTGCCTCGCCGACGATCATCCACAGCACCATGGCCGACGTAAAGCCGAGCGTTTTCAGGACGCCGATTTCATTGATCCGCTCGCGCACCGACATGGCAACCGTGTTGCCGGAAACCAGCAGAATGGTGAAGACAACCGCTCCGGCAATGCTCATCAGGAAGACCTTCACGTTCCCCAGCTGATTCACGAAGGAAAGCACGAAGGCGCTTTCGGTTTCCGTTTTGGTTGGCTGCGGCGAATTGCGGAACTGGTTGTCGATGGCTTCGGCGACGCGCTGCACGTCGTCGGGGCTGCGCGTCTTGATCGCGAAGGTGCCGACATTGCCGCGCCATTCCTTGGGCAGGCCTTCCTGCAGATACTTCCAGTGGAAGTAACTCTCGTTATCCTCTTTCCCCTCGAAGATAGCGCGCACGACAAGTTCGAGGTCGACAGGATAGATATCACCCTTGATGGTGATGCGCTGGCCCAGTGTAAGGCCGGCCCGGCGCGCCACCGAGCTGCCGACGGCAAGTCCCTGGCGGTCTCGCAGAAAGGCCTCCAATTGCTCAGGGGGAATGGTTAACTCCGAACGCACCTGGAAGATCTTGTCCGGCTCGACCGCAAACCGCGCGAACATGTGCTCCGGGCGATTATCGATGTACGTACCCCCAAACCAGTTCCATGTCGTAAGGGCCTCCACCCCTTCGATCTGGCGGATCTTCTCGCCGTAGTATTCGGGAATCACCATTGCCAACGACGCTTTGTTGCGTGTGATGATGCGCTGCGCCTGCACGGCGGGGACATCGCGCGCGTAGAAAGCGGCGTAGACGGCCAGCAGAACACCCAATAGAAATAGCGACACTGTCACGCTCAGCACCGTCAGGATCGTCCGCCGGCGGTTGCGGAGAATATTTTTGAAGGCGAACGGAAGGATTTTGAACATGGGCGCGCTTTCACGAATTATAGCAACCAGATATGATGGCTTTCCGGCCCTTGCTGGCCTTGTGTGAACACCGGAGCCTTCGTTTGGGGACACCCAGGGCAATCCGTGGAAAAATAGAGATGCCCCATGTGGGCCGGCGAAACAAAGTGCAGCCACAACCTTCCGACGTCGATGAAGACTTCATGCGCCAGGCCCTGGCTCTGGCGGATGAGGCGGAGCAGCGGGGCGAAGTACCCGTCGGAGCGGTCGTTGTGATGGATGGAATCGTCACGGGCCGGGGAGGAAACGCCACCATCGCCCACAATGACCCGACCGCCCACGCGGAAATGCTGGCGTTGCGGGAAGCGGCACAAGCCATCGGCAGTTATCGGCTCACGGGCGCAACGGTGTACGTGACGATGGAGCCGTGCGCCATGTGCGCGGGAGCGCTTGTCACAGCGCGCGTGGGCCGGCTTGTCTTCGGAACTCGTGACCTGCGCTTCGGAGCCGTCCGCAGCAAATTCCGGATAGCGGATTCCGATCTGCTGAACCACCGCATGGAGATTACCGAAGGCGTGCTGGCGGCGGACTGCCTCCGGCGGCTACAGAGGTTTTTCGCGGAACGGCGGTGAGCGACCAGCGGATGAACTGACGCTTCCATTTATGGCCGAATCTGACTGGAACAGCTGTGCTTATGCCGACGGATGGACCGTGCATCACGACGCCTGAGAGCCGATATCCTTAGCGCCGAAACGGGATGGGGAAAGCGGCTCGATCGGGAGTTCGCTTCTGCCGCTGGTGACCAGATCCGCCATGATCTTACCCGTAACCGGGGCAAGCATCACGCCCTTCTTGAAGTGTCCGGCCGCTACGAATACTTTTTTTTGGTGGGGCACGGGCCCGATCACTGGGAGCAAATCCTCGCTGAAGGGTCGAAACCCGGACCAACTGCAGGCTAGCGGCCGGTGAGCGGTGGCCGGCATGAGTTGCGCCATCTCGTCGCGAATCGCGGCGACCGTCGGCGTAGCGACGCCGCGTTCGAACCCAAGGTCGTCGACCGACCCGCCGCCGGCGACATGGCCGCTAGCCAGCTGCCAGTAGTAGTACTTCGAGCTCACCAGCGTGTGGTGCAGCGTCTTTGACATGGGCTCGAGAGCAAGCAGTGTGCCCCGCAGCGGCTTGATCGGCGGGGCCCATCCCAGCGACCGCGTCACTTGCGGAGTCCATGCACCGGTTGCAATCACAACCGTCTCCGCTGTAACAAGCCCGCTGCTTGTGTCGAGAGACGGCCGCAGCCGGCGCACCGCCGCGCCAAGACACACTCGCACGCCCCGCGATCGCAGGTGGGCCACAAGCGTAGCCCCCAGCTTCACCGGGTGAAGGCAGCCCTCATTGGGATAGAACAAGGCGGCAGGAGGCGTCACGCCGAGGCCCGGCTCAAGAGACCGCGCCGACCGGCCACTCAGTTTCTCAACCTCGAAGCCGGCGCTCCTGGTGGCATCAATGCGGGCCTGCGTCCTTGGGTCTTCCTCCGCTTCGAGCAACTCGATCAATCCCGGCCGCTCGCAATCGAAGTCAAAGCAACATGACAGTTCGTCATATAAGCGGCTGCTCGCCGCCGCCAGGGGAGATACGGGGCCGAGTTCCACGCTCTGCTGCGCGAACCAAAGGCCACCGGCGTTAGCACCGCTGGCTTCTCCCAGTGCCGTACCCTGATCGACAACACAAATGTCCTTGACGCCCGCTTCCACCAAGTAGTAGGCCGTCGAAATGCCGATCAAGCCGGCGCCCACGATCGCAACGCCTGCGGTCCTAGGAAGCGCGTCCGACTGTTCGAGAATACGCCTCTGGCTGGAGGGCAACGTCTGAAACCAGATGGAGTCTTGCATGGGAGCAGAAAACCATCGTAGCAAGCCCGGCGCTGAGTCCACGGCTAATGGCGGCGCCGGCACTACGATCGGAACGTGAAGTAAACCGCGCCGAGCAAGCACAAACCAGCCCAGAGATGATCCAACTTGAGGGGCTGGCCCATATACAAGATCGCAAACGGAGCAAACACCGTCAGTGTGATGACCTCCTGCATCAGCTTCAGTTGAGGCAGGCTGAGCGCGGTAAACCCGATCCGGTTCGCGGGCACCTGCAGCAGATATTCGAACAGGGCGATGCCCCAACTGACCAAGGCCGCCACGATCCAAGGCCTGCCCGACAGCTCTTTCAGGTGCGCGTACCAGGCAAAGGTCATGAACACGTTTGAGGCGGTAAGCAGGATGGCCGTGAGGACGATGGGGCGCATATCCAATCATAATCGTGGAGTCGAAAGCCTAAAGATCGCGCGGAACCCCAATTTCGCTATCCGGAGGTCCCGATCAGGTCCGCGCTCTCCAAGGAACCGGCCTCGTTTGCGCCGGTGGGAGGCGGAGCCATACAATGACAAGAGCATCGGCTCGCCTAACCCACGGTCCCGCAAGGGCCGGTTTCCACCGAACGGAGAGATGGCCGAGTGGTTGAAGGCGCACGCTTGGAAAGCGTGTGTAGGGGAAACTCTACCGAGGGTTCGAATCCCTCTCTCTCCGCCACTTCCTCAACAAACTAGCGATGAAGCTGCGCCTGCCCGATCTGGGCGAGCCTGCGGGCCCGCCGCTTTTTAGAGCGCCGCAAACTCGCGTTGGGACTGGCAGGCCCTGAGAAACACGGGTCCCTTATGATTGCTATCCGGGAAGCCTCATCAAGAACAACCCGTTAAATCCAGCGCTGCTAACATCCTTTGATTTCAGGGCTTCCCTGCCACAGTCACAAACCAGTACTGTCCCACTTGAAACTCCCTGCCTGGTTCAGATTCCGACGACCAAACCGGGCCCGTCCTCTGCCCTCCCGGCACCGCCGCCAGCAGATCAACGACGGCCTCAGCCATAGGCGCGATCCAAATTCCGCGCCCATGAGCGGGAAGCGGGATCGGCTCCGCGGCCGCCAGGTGCTGCTCCATGTTGTTGTTCCTCAGGAACCAAACTTCGCTCTGGGGCGGCGGATCCTCCCTCAAGTCGCCCGGTAGGACAATGAGCGTCTGTTCGGGAAAGTAATGCTGTAGAACCCGCCAGGGAACCTCGCTGTTCGCGCTGATCAGAAACCCGGGGGCCTCGCGTTTGCTCTCCCGAATTTCCTCGATCGTAGCCCGGGACATGTCCTCCATCCACTCGATATATCCAAGGTAGCCCGTGGCTCTTGGCGCCCAGTCAAGCCGCTCCCAGAAAAGGAAGGTGCTGGCGGTAAGCGCCACAGCGACAAATGCCGCGCGTATTCGGGAGCGCCAGATTGCATTCCTCCCACCGTGCGCTTGCGAAATAGCCCATCCGCCCAGCAAGCATAAAGGCGGGGCGGCGGCAAGGGCCTGGTCGGGGTGGTGAATATGCACAAGCGCATGGAAAAGGAATCCCGGCAGCAGCCAGCAGGCCACAAAGATCCATCTCGATGGCAAGCCCACGGTTCGCTCCGAACGCACAAAAGGAACGGCCCAAATCCAAGCGAGCGCCGGCAGAAAGGTCCATTGGAGCGCCAAGAGCCAGTGCGGCGCAGCCGCTTCCAGGTTGGCGCCCAGCACAAGCGATTCCGCCGAACGTTCGCGCAGGTAGTCGGTAAAGAACTGCAGCATCGGCCCGAGGCCTCCGAATGCCTGGGCCATTGGCCAGAGCCACGCCGCGGCTGTCAACAAAACAGCGGCGGTGAGCGAGACGAGGGCGGCGCCCCTCCTGTGTGCCGCCAGCACGGCAAGCAGAGCGACGGGCGAAAGAAACAGCAGCAGTTCGGGGCGGAACCCGGCGGAGATTCCCATCGCGGCGCCGGCATACCAAAACCAGCGCTGTTGCTGGGGAAGGCGCAGCGCAAGCCAGCACAAGAGCGCCACCGCGGCGGAACCCGCCGCCAGGTACACGCGAACCGGGTACATCACACCCGCAAACCACAACGCCGGATGAACGGTGAGCAACGCCGCGGCGCATATCCCCGCCGGCCGCCCGAACATGATGTTTCCCAATTGGAAGAGCAGCACAACCGCCAGCGCGGATCCCAGGATTCCAGCGGCGGGGAAGATTTTCTCCGGTTCTGGTATCACGGTTTGCAGGACACGACTCAGGGCGACAAAGAGCGGATACCCCGGCGGCTGCGGCCGATGGTAGGCCGGGCTGAAATCATCCAGGGCAAACGTAAAATTCGCGGCGTCAAACGTGGCGAGATATGTCGTGCGAAGCGGCCAGCGTGTCCCTGCAATCGCCAGGAACACCAGAAACCCTATCGCCAGTCGGCGTCGCCAGCTTCTGAGCGCGGGCCTTTGATCCACCGACGCATCGGGCGTAAAAAGGTCGTCGGCCGTAGCGCGGTCCGTTGATCTTGCCGCCTTGACGGATGCCAGCGGACGATCACCGAAACTTTCCTGCCGTCCTTCAGAAACTTCGTCAGTGAAATCGTTTTTTGATCCGGTCATGTGTGCTCGACAGAGTGCTCCAACCGCAATACAAGGGTTGCCGCCTGGCGGCGGAACCCGTTCCCAAGAGATCGACTCCAGGTTTCATGCGTCGCGCCCGGCGGAGGGTGTTCTCGCCGACTAGCGCCATTGAAGGTTCCGCCGCTGCACACGGTGTGCCAACGCGGGCCTCTCCAGGAAACGTGAATTTTTAGGCGCCTGCTCGATCTACGGTCGGCATATCTGGATAAAAATGACTCAGCGATGAGGCGTCCGGGTCTGCAGAGCGTGTTTCAAGGTGTTGCAAGTGCGTTCGGCGGACGATCGCGGAACCATCAAAAATCGCGGATGCTATCCTGAAGCGTCAATGCGTTTGCGTCTCTCCCCTTCCTCGTCGCTCGCTCACGCGGCGCGGAAACTCGCCGCCGCGGCCGGGCCGGTGATTCTCGCCTGCGTGGCCGCGTTCGCACAGGCGCCAGATCTGACGCCCACCGGCTTCGTCAACGACTATGTGGGCGTGCTGAGCAGCCCGGCTAAACAGCGCCTTGAGAATCTCGCGACAGAGTTGAAAGAAAAGACGGGCGCGGAAGTGGCCGTGGCGATTGTGCGATCAATGAATGGCGACGCCGTCGAAAACTACGCTAACCTCCTCGCCGAGAAGTGGGGTGTGGGTGATCAGGAGGACCGCGGCGCTCTGCTGCTATTGGTAACCGATGACCGCGCACTACGGCTGGAAGTCGGCTACGGCTTGGAGCCGATCATCCCCGACGGGCGCGCGGGCGCCATCCTCGATGAGATCACGCCGTTTCTGCGGACGGGAGACTACGACGGCGCGGTGGAACTGGGCGTTTGGCGCGTCGCGCAAATCGTGGCGCAGGATCGAGGCGTCACGCTGTCGGGCGAATCTCCGCCGCCCCAAAGGTCTCAGCGGCGCGGCCGGCGGGGCAGTTGGTGGCCGCTCCTATTCATCCTGCCGTTCTTGCTGTTTCCGCGCCGTAGACGCTACGGCGGCTGGCACGGCAACGCCGTGACTACGGCGTGGCTGCTGGGCAGCCTGGGCGGGTTGGGCCGCCGCAGTGGCGGTTTCGGCGGCTTTGGCGGTGGCCGCGGAGGCGGTTTCGGCGGCTTTGGCGGTGGAGGATTCGGCGGCGGCGGTGCGTCGCGTTCCTGGTAGAGGCTGCGTATGAACGAAAAACTTCTCGATGAGTTCGCTGGCAGGCTCACGAGCGCTCTCGGGGGCAACCTCGTCAGCGTCGTGCTCTACGGTTCAGCCGTCACGGGGGACTTCCGCGAAAAGGTGTCGGACCTGAACATCTTGTGCGTCCTCAAGCAACTGGGCCTCGCGGAACTCGAAGCGGCCGATCCCCCTGTTGACTGGTGGATGAAGAAAAAACAGCCCGCGCCTGTGTTGCTTTCTCTGGAAGAGGTTACGAACGCCCACGACGCCTTCGCCATCGAATTCCTCGATATCCGGGCGGCCTATCGCGTTCTGCACGGCTCGGACGTGATCGCCACGATCGAGGTGGATCCCGCTCACCACCGCTATCAGGTCGAGCACGAGCTACGCTCGCGCCTGCTGCGTCTTCGTGAGCGCTATCTGGCGCTGCAGAACGACCGGCGCGCCGTGGTCGAGTTGATGGTGGATTCGCTCCCGACGTTTGCGACGCTCTTCCGCCATGCGCTCGCGCTGAGCGGCGGGATTGCCCCGGTGAAGAAAAGAGAGATCTTTCAGGAAGCAGCTTCCCGTTTCGGAGTTTCAAAGTCGCCGTTTGATACGCTTCTCGATGTCCGGGAAGGAACACGGCGTCTGCAAGATTCGGAGATCCGCAGCGTTTTTGCGGAATACCTGCAACAGATCAGCCGGACGGTCGAGTACGTTGACCGGTTATAATCCTGAGAAGTGCCGCAAAACCCGACCGTCTTCCTGATTTTGCTCTTACCTGGAGAGACACCTTGAAGAAAGCGCTTATCATCGGTGGAGTTCTGGTGGGACTGCTGCTCCTGTTGGGCCTCGCCTTCGGGAGCATGTACGTCAGCCGCCACAATGTGATGGTGCAACAGCGGGAAGCGATCACCGGGGCCTGGGCGCAAGTGGACGTCGTCATTCAGCGACGCGCGGACCTGATTCCCAACCTCGTGGAAACGGTGAAAGGATTCGCAACGCAGGAAAAAGAAGTGTTCACGAACATCGCGAACGCCCGGGCCGCGCTCGGAGGCGCGCGCACCCCGGCCCAGACCATTGAGGCCAACGAACAGTTAAGCGGCGCTCTGGCGCGCTTGCTCGTCGTGGTCGAAAACTACCCGCAGTTGAAATCCGATCAGAACTTCATCCGCCTGCAGGACGAATTGGCCGGCACAGAAAACCGCATTGCGGTCGAACGCCGCAAGTATAACGACGCCGTCCAACAGTACAACACCTATATCCAGCTGTTCCCCAACAGTATCGTGGCCTCCCTGGGCGGGTTTGCGCGGGAGGACGCCTACTTCCGGACCACCGAAGAGGCGCGGCAAGCCCCGCCCGCGGTCAACTTCAGCGGCAAATAGTCTCCGGCTGACGAAGGCCGTAACGCTATCCCTTCTTCAGGGAATCGAGCATTTTGAAAAATTCGGCTTCGGCGGCATCGGTGGTCTTTTTCGGAGCCGTCAGCTTGAAAAACACCGCGGCCTGCGGGCCTTCCGCGATAGCGGCTAGCATGCGATATCCCGGTTTGGGAGTGGCCTGCGGGGCCATGGGAGCAGCGCGAAACAAATAAGTGCCGCTGATATCGACAATCGTCACCGCGATGCCGTTGATCGTTTTCTTACTCGTCTTGGCGAGCGAGTCGGCCGGGCCGCCGCCGGGGGCCTGAAACTGCCCGATCCAGCGCTTCACATTCACGTCAACGCCGCCGCCCTGGCCCGGCCCGAAATAGTTGACGGCGCACTCTCCACCTTCGGAATCACCGGACGCGGCCGGAACCGCGTAGGTCGCCGCGCGCATGGGCCTCGGCCCCTCGGCGTTCCACCTGGCCGGCGCTGTCCAGATGAGGCCACCGGCCGACTCGGCCAACCCCGCAACAGAAAGAACTAGCGACAACACCCCTAGTGTCAGAACACGTTGATAGAATCTTACTGGCATTTTTTCTCCCCGGACGATCAGTATACCGTGGGATCATTCCGGCCGGGAGCGCCACCGGACGTGTCTCCCAGGCCAAACGGCTCTGATATGCTATACGATTCCTTCTCCCCATGAATTCTTGCATCCACGCGGGCCTGCGGTGGTTGATCCGCTCGGGCATCCAAGATGAGTCCGGCGGCGTGGCGCGCTACTACCGCGCCCACGAGCGCGAATACAAAACAATCTCCACGGGGATAACCGCCTTTTTCATCAGCGCCTTGGTTCGGCTGCATTGGTCTAAGGGCGAACCGCCGCCGGGACCCGCGATTCGCGCCGGACATTTTCTGATCGAGCACGCTTTTGATCCTGCCTCCGAGCTGTTTTTCTTCGAGCGCGGGGACGCCAGCGATCCGCGGGCCTCGCTTGCCTATTTTTTTGATTGCGGCATCATTGTCCGCGGGCTGCTCGATCTGTGGAAGGCTACCTCCGATCGCGCCTACCTGGAATGCGCGGAGAAATGTGGCCTCGCCATGACCACGAAGATGTCCGTGGTCGATGGCTCCTTCTTCCCGCTCTACGATGTCTCAGCGAACCACCCGCACGCAGGGTCCGGCTCCTGGGCTCTGGAACCGGGAGTCTACCAACTCAAGGTCGGGATGGCGTTTCTGGAGCTGGCGGAGGCCACCGGCCTGGGCCAGTTTAAAGCGTCCATGGAATCCCTCCTGAAGTGGTCCCTGCGCCTCCAGGAGAGTTTTCTGGGCGACAGCGATGATCCGCACCGCGTCATGGACCGCGCGCACGCCTACTGCTACTTCCTGGAAGGCCTTCTACCCGAAGCGGCGCTCGATCGCGACTGCAGTCAGGCGCTCCAGTACGGCATCCTCCGCGTCGAAAATCTCCTTGAGGAGGTCGGAAAGGAATTCGAGCGCTGCGACGTAATTGCGCAGCTGCTGCGCCTGCGCATCTACGCTGATCTGATGGGAGTGATGGAACTCAGCCGGGGCCGCGCCGATCTGGAAGCCAACACCATCATCGAATATCAGATGCAGTCCACGGATCCCAAGATCGACGGCGGCTTCGCCTTTGCCAGGCGAAACGGCCAAATCGTGGAGCACATCAACCCGATGGCCACCATTTTCGCCGTGCAGGCGCTGAAGATGTGGGAACAGGCCGACGAAGGAACTTTCCGGCAGTCCTGGAAAGCGCTGATCTGAGCCCGGACCCTGCGCTAGCCGCCGCTGCGTTGACCGTGCACGGCGGTAATCGTCGAGTGCAGTCCGCCGCGCGGCGTGAACCGGCCCTCCACCTTGGCCCAGACGGGATTCACCGTGCGTACCACGTCCTGCAGGACGCGGTTCACGACGTTTTCGTAAAAGATCCCCAGGTTCCGATACGCCAGCAAATAGTATTTGAACGACTTCAACTCAATGCACGTTTCGGCCGGCTCGTATTCGAGTGTCAGCTTGCCGAAATCAGGCAGGCCCGTCTTTGGGCAGACAGACGTGAACTCCGGAATCTCGATCTTGATCGTGTAGCCGCGATACTGGTTGGGCCAGGTTTCCAGCTCCGGGAGTTTGGCGTCAATGCCGGCCTGGGCGTGTTCTTCGGTGTAGTCGGGCATGAAGTTCTTACTGTAACTGATCCCACAGGGACTTCCCCTCTGTCCGTGGAAGCTTGACGCCCAGCACATCCGCCAGTGTGGGAGCGATGTCGAGCATTCCGATTTCGGGCAGAACGCGCGGCTTGATTTCCGGCCCCCACAAGACAAACGACGCCCGGTAGCCCTGCCGCGTGGGCCACAGGCCGTGATCGCCGCGCCCGCCGGCGTCGCTGAGCGCGGGCCCGCCGGTCCCTTTCACAACCATCACGCCTCCAGCCGTCTCAAAGGCCGCGGTCCAAGGCTTCAAGGCCGGCGCCAGGCGGCGCACTTCCTCGATGGGCACTTCCCGCGCAATCGGAGAATCCTTTTTGCCGGCCTGTGATCGAAAGTAATGCGCTGCCTTCTCGTCGGAAACACCGAAGATTCCCTCGGCCACCTCTACCTTGGCCTCGATCCCCGCCTGGCGCAGCAGCACCTCAGGCCGCAACAGACGCTCCTCCGTTTCAAATCCATGATCGGAAACAATCGCCACATAGCTGCGCTCCGGCAAGACCTTCAGTACCTTGGCCAGCAGCTCGTCCTGGTGTTCGAGCGTCTCTTTCGCGTGCGAGGAAAATGCGCCCGTCTCGTGCTGCGCCGTATCGAGTTCACCCAGGTGCCACAGGGTCAGGTCCGGCCGCTCGGTTTCAAAGAGGACACGGACAGCGATCGCGGCCTGCTCGTCCGTAAAGTTTTTGCCGCCGAAGGACGGCTCCCGGCGCTGGATCCTTTCCACCAGCCCGGGTGTCGCATTGCGGGCCACCGGAGCGAAAGCGTAGGGCTTGACCTCGGCATCATCCCAAAACTCGGGCAAGTTGAAATCAATCTTGCCCCTGGCGGTCACGGGCCACCAGACAGCGGCGGTCTTCAATCCTTTCTCGCCCGCCAATTCCCAAAGAGTCTTGCTCTTCAGAAACTCGACATACCACCAGCGCTGCCCGGGTTTGCCGGGCTGGTTGTTCGAAACGATGCCGTGTCCCCAGGCCGAAACGCCCGTCACGATCGTGGTGTGCGAGGGCCAGGTCACCGTTGGCACAACGCCGAGCACTCCATCGGCGCGTGCTCCTTCGCGTGCAAGCCGCCGCAGCGTTGGAATCTTGACCCCAAGCTGATCGGCGTCGCGCAGCCAGCGATGGTCGAGCCCATCGATCGAAATCATGAGCAGCCTGTTCTGTTGCGCCGGCAACGCCATGGCACAAAGCAGAAAGAAGAGAGTCAGTTTTTTCATAAGGGCGAGCCCCGCATGGCCGGGCGCCAGGTCCTCATTCTCGCTCACAGCGGTTTCAAGCGAGTTAAGAGCCCGGAAGGCGAAGAAAAACTTTCGAAGGAAGTACACGCAATTGCCAGAGGCAAGACAAGATCGATCGAGACCGTTACCGGATAACGCCCTTCGCCAATCCCGCGTTGCCCGCGCGGTCGCGAACGCGAAGGGTGACAAGGTGTTCTCCCGCCGCCAAATCCGGCAGCCGCACGGTGAACGCCTCACGGCGCGAGTCCACGATACCGTCGTCCGCGAAAACAGGCACCCAGGGGCCGGCATCGATGGAATACTCCGCACCCTGCAGCATCGAAGCGTCGTCCGCGGCTTCGAATTGCACCGAGGCTCGCCCGTTGGTCGCCGTCAAACGCACCGCTGGAGGAGTGTGGTCAATGAGCACCGGCTGGCTCGTTCGTTCCGCGCCCTGGGCCGACTCCGGCGGGTTCGCCGGGCTATCGGAAACGCTCACCTTGAACCAATACACGCCATCGGCCAGTGTGTCACTGTCGATCGCGAAGCTGGCTTCGGTCAGGTCTTTCTTCGCAAGCTTCCAGGCCGATTCCCCTTCGCCGCGGAAACTGAGTTCGCTCGACAGCTTGTCGCCATCAGGGTCTTCTGCTTGCCAGGTGATCGTCAGCCGCCTCTGTTTGCCCGCCGGGATGGTCTGGTGCGGTGTGCTCGTAGCGGCCGGTGTTGCACCGTCAGCGGACCCGCTCACCGTAATACTGAAGGACGCCGTCGATTCCGCCGCGCTTCCAGCCGTTGATGGACTCGCCGGCGAACTCGTGTCATCCGCCGCCGCAGCGGAAATATCAATGGAATGGAGAACGGGCGCCGAGTTCTGCGGCAAATAGGTCAGGCGCACCCGCTCCAGCACCGGCGTCTTCGTGGCGGCCCCGTGGAGCCGCGCCTTCCATTGAATGAATCGGGCCGACGGCGATGTGATCGGAGCATCGCCTTCGCCCGCCGCGGTGACCCGCATGGGCGATGACCATTCGCTCCACGAACCGTCGGGCCGTGCCGAGTTGCCGCTGCGCGTGAAGAATTCTATCGAGGTTCCTTCGGGCGTTTCCGCCAGCCAGTGCAATCTGCCCCAGCGGGAAACTTTGTTTGTGTCCCGCACGCCTGTTTCGTAGCCGCCCACGGACGCCGGCCTGCTTTCTAGACGGAAGAGCTTGCCGGAGTGAGCGGTCGCAACCAGGACGCCCTTCGTGGTGGGGATCAGCTGCGTCACCTGCTCCTGATCGGTTTGCGCCACCAGACTGATGTCCCTGCCGGAGAGGCGGTAAATGCGCCCGAACTTGTCGGTTGCCAGCAGCACCTGCGGCTCTGGGGAATCCACCACGCTTAGAGCCACCAGGTTTTCATCACGTGAACTCCAAAGCTTCTCCACCGCCAAATCCGGGCGAACCTTCAGAATCGCGGCCTTTTCTGCCCCATAAGAAATCACCGGCTGGGAAATCGTAACGACAGGCGTCGGTCCACCGGCCTGCCTTTTCGCTTGGCCCTGGCTGATGCCGACCTCGGGACCGTCTCCAACGTTTGTCGTGACGCTGATGGTTTGCGTGGTCCCACCTGCGCCCGGAACTGCCATCACGGGCATGCTTTCGGCTGCCTGTGCCACTCCGCCTCCTACCGCGGCCGCGTAGAGATCCCCACTCCCGGCCACTTGTAGCGAGCGAACCTCCGGCAGGTCGGCATCGTGAAGGGCAAAGGCTTTTCCCTGTCCGTCAACGCGATACAGAACGCCGTTGGGGTCGGTTCCCGCCAGCAGCCTGTTCTCTTTATCAAAAGCCAAACTCACCACGTGCCGCTGCTGGGTTTCAAAATAGACCGCGCCCTGGTTCGCGGCCTCGACCCTGTAGATCTTGCCTTGATCGCCCGTCCCGACATACAAGGCGCCGGACACTTCGGTCCGCGAGCTGCCTTGAGAGTTTGGCGTGGGAGCGAACGCCAGCGACCATATGTAGGTCTCCTTCGGATCGAAAAAAACCTCAGCCTTGCCATCGGCCGACAACCGGTACACCTTCCCGTTGGGCGACGTGGCGGCGTAGAGAGATCCCGCCGGTCCCAGCGCTAGCGCAAAGACTTCGATTTCGGGCGCTTTCCAGAAAACATGGCTCTTGCCGTCCGGAGTGATCCGATATACCCGCCCTTCGTGCCCCGTTCCGGCGTAGATCGTACCGTCAGGAGACACGGCCACCGCCCAAATCAACGGCTGCTCCGAAGAAAACACGTTTTCGAGCGCGGGACCGAGCTTTAGACGCCCGTCAGGGTCGAGCGACAGATTCTCAAACTTGCCCGCCAAGAAATCGTTGTAGGCGCTGATCTCCCAAACCTGCGTGCTGGCGCCCCACGTCGGCACAGCGCAGAACACAGCGGCCAGGAGCAGCCAGATATGTACCCGCATCGCAGCCGTTTGGCGGAATGTTTTGATCTCTTTCATGAGTTCGGATCTATTGCGGCAGGCGGGGATCAGCTTTTGAGGAACGTGCGGCGATGGGCCATCACTCGATCACCGTCACCCTGGTGTTCACCTGCCCGTTGACGACACTGCCGAGGCTGTCGATTTCGACTTCCGCGAGCGTCGACTGCCACTCTTCCCGTACTTCGCCGCCCGTCCTCGAAGGGATCGAGAGCAGGCCGGCGACGGAAGCCGGCGGTTCCGGCAGCCGTTCCGTTTGCAGCAGGAACCCGCGCGAGGGTCTCCAAACCCTGACGTAGAGCCGGTCGTTGCGCCGCAGCCGGTTCAGGGCCTCCACAAGTTGAGCCGACGAGGCCGCCTGCCGGGGGTTGGCGAACAATTGCCACTCCTGGGCGTTCAGCGTGCCCGCGTCCGACACTGTAACTTCCAGCGGCCCGGGCGTGATTCCCGCGGGCACGCGGTACTCGGTCTTCTTCACGATCTCGGCGCCTTTGGGGTCGCGCAATGCCACCGCCAGCTCAACGATATCGCCCGCGCGCACATTGGTCTTTGACAACCACGCCCGGTCGATATCCAGCCGCCGTTCGTCGTCACTGGCTTCGATCGCAAGCTCGACTTCACCAATCGACAGGTCCTCAAATCCGCTTTGCAGCAGATAGGCCAGTGGAACAGCTGCCGCTGTCGCTACCTCCATGAGCACGCTGGAAGGGCCGGAGAACATGTTGTCGAGCCGCAAAGGCGGCGCGCCTTCCTGGGTGAACTCCACCGCTCCCGTCATTCGAAAACTCGCGGCGCCCAATTGATGCTCCGTGGCGTCGATGGCCGAAAAAACGGCCATCTGCACCAGAAATGGAGTGAGAAAACGATCGTCGACCAGCTCGAGGTTGTAACGCCGCTCACGCCCGCCATCCGCGCGAACACCGATGCGCACGGGAATCATGTGCGGCTGCTGACCCAGTTTTCCGGCCACGCCCGTGCTACGGTCTTCGGTGATGGCGCCCACCGGAGCCCCCGCTCCCGCAATCTTGAAAGAGTTGCTCAAGTTGGGAACAATCGTGATCACCGAGGAGCGCATCAGCGGCATCTGCGTGGGGCCGCTCGAAAGGAAACGGTGGCCGAAGGCATAGAGGCGGTCGCCGTCGACATGCGTCACCGTTCCCGAGGCGCTCACATCGAGATCGCCGCGAACCAGCGCCACGCTGATCATCGAGCCGGGCTCGACAGCGCGGGGCGAGCCGGAGGCAGTTGCGTCCTGCCCGCTGATTCCCTGCACCGGCTGCAGACCCAGGCCGCGCAGCTGCGGGCCGAAGACTTCAAGCGTTCTCTCCGAAAAGCCGGCCAGCCCGGCGGACGTGGCCACGGGCATCAGCCGGGGCTCGAAACCCGCGGGCCTCGGCCCGGGGGGCGTCAGGAGAAAGCGAGGATCCAGCATGGACCTTTCCATCCATGAACCGTCTCCAAGAGGAATCCGCGCCACTCCGGCCCGCGCACCACTGGGGGGCTGTCCGGGTTCCGCCTCGCCCAGCGTGTTCAACATCTCTGCAATAGGCCGGATGCCCGCGATAGGTTCGGTTGTGAATGGGAAGGAATAAGCAATAGCGCCCGCAAGTTTTCCGTCGAAGTAGATCGGGCTGCCGCTCATGCCGGCCATCACACCGGTCCTGCTCAAAGGGCCGCCTGTCAGCTTCGCCAGGATCAGCGATTGCTCGGGACCGATATTCTTGAGTACCCCGAGCACTTCCACTTGAAATTCTTCAACCTTGTCCCCCGAAAAAACCGTGCGGCCCACGCCGTGCATGCCGGTCTGAACCTGATCGAGAGGCAGGATATCCACCGCCCCCAGGGGGACTAAAAGCAGACAGACAAGACCGCAGACGAGAAGGCCTTTCACAGTTACGCTTATTGTATCTGAAGCCGGACCGGCCAACTCGCGTATGCCCTTATCGCGAGCGGCCCTACCAGTCTCGCGGAATCCTTTACGCCTCTGTGGCTTCGCGCGAATTACGAAACAACAAACGGCCTTGCTGGATCTTTCCTTCGCACCAATAGGAGAAACGTTGGGACCGAAACAGAAGCGGATTCCATGCCTGGATCCCCTGGACTGCGCTAAACTGACCATGAGGTCCGGAGGCTCCTGGGTGTATGCGGTTGCAACCTCCTGTCTCACCCCTCGGGCCCATGTCGATATGAGCCGGCGTTCCACCGGCGAGCCCAGGAGTGCTGAGGGGTCGAATCGAATTCTGGCGCCTTCCGCGCCTGGCCCAGTCCGCCAAGTTTCGGTTCGATAATCTTTTTGATATGGCCGCGCCGGCGCGTTGCGCTTGGCGGGCAGTGCCGTAAGCGCGCCTGGGATGCCTGGCATCGCGCCGGTCCCGGCGGAAACGGAGCGGATGGATGATTTCTCAAAAGCTGATCAATCAGGTTCAAAGCTGCGCGGACAAACTTACGAACGACTTGGTGCATGCGCTTCAGAACAGTCCTCGCTGTCCGACGTATCGCAGCATCCCGCCGGACCGGCTGATTGAGCTGAAGGACGACCTCTACAAGAACCTGGGGCGCTGGCTTGGTTCGCGGTCTAAATCGGCGGTCGAGACCCGCTACCTGAAGTTGGGCCGGGAGCGGCATCTCGAGGGCATTCCGCTCTGTGAGGTGATCGCCGCCCAGAGCATCACAAAGGCGATGCTTCTCAATTTCATCCGGCGGTGCATGCCCGGCGCGTCCGAAGAGTTGAACCTCGAGTACGAACTCGTTTGCTCCATTTCGGAGTTTTTCGACGAGGTAATCTACTGGGTCTCCGTGGGCTATCAGGACGCCCAGCATGCCCGGCTCATGTCCCCGCCGGAAATCGAACGCCGCGCCCCGAAGCCGAGCCGGAAACTCGAACCGGTTGGCGTGGCAACCGAGGAAACCAGAGAGGAACTGCCCGTCAGCCGCGGCGGCGATATCGGAGAGGCCTCCGGCTAGCCGGGGCGCTCCTACGCGGCCGGCTCGATCAGAGACGCCATGGATCCCACTGATCGCGGCAGGCGCCAGTCCGCGCCGTAGGAGTGGATGCGGTCCCGCTTCGCTTCGGCTTCTTCGAGGCAACACGTCACGAGACGGCTGTGCCCTTTTGTGTCTACTTCCACTGTGTGCTCGTACGCTTTCTGCTCTGAAAATCCAAAGATCTCCATCAGCATTTCAATCACGTACTCGTAGGTGTGATCGTTGTCGTCAAGCAGGATGACGTGATAGAGGCGCTCGGTCTCTTCCCGGCCTTGATCCTGCACAACTTCTTCGATTTCAGGAATGGCAACAGCTGTGCTCATGGGTCGAACAGTTTGGCCGGCGTGCGGAACCGAATGGAATGGATGGCCTGGCGGCGGGATACTTGAGGCGAGCCGGCAGTCTTTCTACCCAGCCCGCGATCCCCTGCGGCCATCGGCAATCCGGAAGTTCCTAATTATGCTAGCAAACGCCGAAGTAGGAGGCTGTTTCCAGCCTGGGGCTACGATTGGCGAGCGCAACAGCTGGCATCATGGGGATTGAGGCCTCACGGCTTTGGGGACGCTTTCTTCCCTTTGACCGGCTTTTTCTGCTCCACTCGTGAAAATTCTGGCTTCATCTCGAGGTCGCCAACCCTGTCGGCGCGCACGCGCATGCGGTCGCCGATGGCAATCTTCTCTTTGGTCTTCGGGTTCACCACCAGCCTCTCGCTCTCGCGGTACTGAAAGCGCCCGTCGCCCAGTGAATCCAACGGTACAAACCCTTCCACAAAAAGATCCAGCAGCTCGATGAACAGTCCGGAGCGGGCGATCTGGGTCACGATCGCGTCGAACTCATCGCCAAGCCGCTCCTCGATGAAGCGCGCCTTCTTCCAGTCGATGAGCGCGCGCTCAGCGTCGGCGGCGCGGCGTTCCGTCTGGGATGTCTCCGCCCCGATGACTTGCAAGTCGCTTTCCCGCAGCGGACCGGCCGTGGCGGCATCGCTGTAAGGGCTTTGCGGTCCGCGGTCCAACACGTGCTTCAAGATCCGGTGCACGATCAGGTCGGGATAGCGGCGGATCGGCGAGGTGAAGTGCGTATAGCTCTCCGTCGCGAGCGCGAAATGCCCGAAGTTGATTTCGCTATAACGGGCCTGCTTGAGCGACCGCAGCATCAGATAGGCGAGGATGCGCTCCTCCGGCTTGCCGGCCAGCTTCTTGATGAGCTTCTGATAGTGCCTCGGAGAGATGTCGACCTTCCCTTCGGGCACCAGCATGCGGCGTTGCACCTTGGACCCGTCCCGGCGCCGTTGCGTCTGCGCCAGCTGCCTGACTGGCACGTCCACGCCCAGCGTATATCCGAACGTTGCCGCCACTTGCTCAAACTCGAGAATACGTTTCGGCTCTGGCAACTCATGCACCCGAAACAGCGACGGCACTCCGAGGCTTTCCAGGTGGCGGGCTACCGCTTCGTTGGCCGCCAGCATGAACTCTTCGATGAGGCGGTGCGCGATATTCCGCTCGAACCGCGTCACGCCGGTCATCATCCCAAGCTCATCGAACACAAACACCGCATCCGGCAGATCGAAATCGATCGAGCCGCGTTTTTCCCGGCGTCGATTGAGGATCATTGCCAGATCCTTCATTAATGCGAAGCGCGGGACCAGCGTCCGGTACCGTTCGACTTGCCTGGCGTCGCCTTCGAGAATCAGGTTGATGTTCGTATACGTCATCCGTTCTGCGCTGCGGATCACACCGCGGCAGAATTCCGCCTTCACCGTCTCCCCGTGAGGGTCGATCTCAAGCAGGGCCGAAAGCGCCAGCCGGTCCACGCCGGGGTTCAGCGAACATATGTCCGTGGAAAGTTCCGCCGGCAGCATTGGAACCGCGCGGTCTGGGAAATAGACGCTCGTGCCGCGCAAACGCGCTTCCTGGTCGAGCGCTGTTCCCGGCCGCACGTAGTGGCTGACATCGGCGATGTGCACGTGTAGAGTGAAGTTGCCATTGCCCAGCCGCTCAACCCAAACGGCATCGTCGAAATCACGGGCCGTTTCGCCGTCGATCGTGACGATATCGAGATCGCGAAAGTCCCAGCGTCCCCGCAGCTCCGATTCCGGAATCTCGTGCGAAAGCGCCTCCACTTCCTTCTTGACATCCGCCGGGAACCGGTGCGGCAGATGAAACTTGCGGATGATGACCTCAACGTCAACACCGAACTCCCCGGCACGGCCCAGAACTTCGATCACGCGCCCTCGGGCGGATTCCAGCCGCGTGGGAAACTGCGTCAGCTCGACGTTGACGATGACTCCATCGAGGTCTTCCGGCCGCTCTATCCGCAGCGGCCGCACATCGCCGAGCCGTTCGCCCGCGGCCTCCGGCGGAGGGATTTCGCTGCCGGGTTCAATCAAAATTTGCTCTCGAACACGCTCATCGTGGGGCTGGACGAAGCTGCCACGCGGCGAAAACCGAAATTCGCCGACAACCGTTTCATGCTTGCGCTTGACGATGCGCTGCACCCGCCCCTCGGCCCGCCCGTCGCTGGAAATGGAGGCAATCCGGACCAGCACACGGTCGCCGTTCATCGCCTCGCCTGTCGACCGGGAGCCGATGTAAATGTCGCCCTGCGTGTTGGGAATCGGGTGATCGGGAATGACGAAGCCGTAGCCTTCGCGGTGCAGGCTCATTCGTCCGGTAACGAATTCCGAACCGGACCCCGGAACGGCGTAGTGAGCCGGACGATACTCCACCAGTTGCCCCTGGGCGACCAGCTTGTCGAGAGTCTGCCGCAGGGCGACACGCCGCTCCCGCTTGACGCCCAGCTGGCGGCTCAGGTGCTTGAAGTCGGTCCGGGAACGCGGCTGCTTCTTGATGTGGTCGAGGACATCGTGCGCCTCCATGGCTCCACTATAACGAGATGGAGGTGCGCGGAGGGAATCTTCTGGCCGCTACGGCCGTGCCGCAACGGCGACGTGCTGGGAATGTGGCTTGCAATGCCTTGTGCCAAGAACCTCACGGCTTCTTTTCGGTCTGCTCGCCGGCTTTACGTAACGTTGGGCGTTTCCGCTCGCGCTCAGCAGCCTTCTTTTGCTCTTCCTTCTTTGTCTTCGTGACTTCCTCCCGCAACTGGGGACTCATCGATTCGAGGCGCTTGCCTTCGCGTCTTTCATCCGCTTCCTGCACCAGGCGCGCCCGCTCGGCGAGATCCCCCCGGGAACCCTCAACCGTGTCTTCGGTGATGTCGATGGCATCCTTCAAGACGAATTCGTAGGCCCAATGGTCCTTGGCCGGGTTGTCCGCGATCTTGTGCAGGTCCGCCGCGAAGAGCTCCCCCTGTTGTCCCAGGACTTCGATGCCCTTGGTGATGTCAATCTTGCGGGCCAGCGCGTCGTCGATGACATCGTCGATCGTTTCCATGATTTCCCCATACTGCTTGAGATTCTTGTGAACCTCGGGGGAGCGTCCCGGCTTCTCGGACACCAGTCTCTGCTTCACCAGCTCAATGCGGAGCTGTGCGAACAGCAGATACTGCACGATGCGCTCGTTCGGGTCCTGGGCGGCGCGGATGAGGTCCGCCTCGTGATCGGACAGGAAATCATCCATCCCGACGATCTCCTGAGCCGGCAGCGGTAACAGCAAGCCCAGCAAAAAAGCCGTAAACAGTATGGCCCTCATCACCCCTCCTCGCGCCGTTGGGCCGGCCGCAATTCGACAACCTTGGCTCATTTCTCCTGCTCGCTCTTAATTCTTCTTTTTCTTCGTCATTATGCCGAGCAACAGCTCCTGATTAATTTCACTAACGCGCTGCTCCACCGCGAAAAGCTTGTCACGTTCGTCGTAATTCAGTTCCCTTTCGATTTCCTGTAGCTCCCCTAAGAGCCGGCGTGTCGAGATTTCCGCGTGCTTGAACTCCTTGGGACTTTTCAGCGGGTTCTTACCGGTCTCGTCGAGCGCCTCTTTGGCCAGCTCCACGGCCTGCTGAATCTCCGCCAGAAGCTCCTGGCCCTTTTTCGCGTCCCCGCCATGATAAGCCTTCACCACGAGATTCACGCTTTTGCGGGCATATGACAGGGCTTCGCGGGCGCGCCTTTCCAACCTGGGTTCCGCTTGAATCGCGGCGAGGCCGGTCTCCGCCGCCGTAAGCTCGGCGGCCGCGCAAAGGGCGATCCCGGCCAGCAGAAGTCTTTGCAGAACTCGTATATTCATCGCTTCTTCTCGAGGAGCCGGTTGATCACCTTGAGCCTCTCGCGTGATTTCCATTCCTCGTCGGCCAGTCCCGACCCTTGGGCAAGGAACTTCTCGTAGCTGGCTTTGGCCTCCAGATAGAGTTGGAGCCGGTCTTCGATGATGGCCCGCAGAAAGATGTTTGCCGGCTTTTCAGTGCCACGCGCCGCCGACTCCTGCAAAGCCTTTAGCGAACCCTGATAGTTTTCCGCCTTGTAGAGAGAAAACGCCAGCCCGTTCCAGGCCTCCACGAGCGCGGCGTTCCGCTTGACGGCTTCGAGATAGTGCTGCGCCGCCTCGGTAAACGACTGCGCAAAGAGCAGCGCGTTCGCATAGCGCACATGCAGGTCGGGACTCGTGGGATCGGCGGCCACGGCCTCTTTCCACGCCGGCAGCGCCTTTTCCGGCTCGTCGTTCAAAACATATGCCTGTGCCAACGCGGCGCGATTCGCCGCCGTGCCGTCCTGCGCCACGACCTTCTCCAGTTCCGCAATGGCTTCGGGGTAGCGCTGCAACTCCATCAGCAGAAAGCCCACACGCTCCCGCGTCGCCGGAGACTCGGGATGCGTGGAGAGATACTGCCGGTAGATCGCAAGGGCCTTCTCGCGCAGACCCTTCGTCTCCATCTGTTCCGCCATCTGGAGAACGGACTGCTCTAATCGCGGATCAATCCGGGCCGCCCGCTGATACGCCGCCGCGGCTTCCTCAAACCGCTCCAGGCCCGCCAGGATCTCCGCGGGTTCGACCTCCGCCTCGGGCGCCTTCGGATCAAGCGCCGCGGCTTTTTGATACACGGCGATCGATTCTTCGGGCTGCCCCGCTTGCGCCAAAGCACGGGCGTAGAAAAGCTGTGTCTGGAAGTCGCCGGACCTGGCCTCCGCACCAGCCTGGAGATGGGGCAGGGCGTCGGCCGCGCGCCGGTTTTGAAGCAGTAACAAACCCAGGTTCATCCGGGCGGCGATCAGTTCCGGTTGCTGCTGGATCACCTTCTCGTAAAGCGCGATGGCTTTGCCGTCCTGCCCCAAGTGCGTGTAGGCGAACGCCAGATTGAACCGCAGGCTGATGTTTTCCGCATCTCGTTCGAGCAGCTTCTCGAGAATGCCCGCCGCGCGGGCAAAATCCTGCTGTTCGAGAGCCTGGTTTGCCTCCTGCACCTCATCGGGGCGTGCGGCGGCGGGTCCGGCCAGAACAGAGATTGCCAACAAGACCGCGACTGCGCGGGTCATACCCCACATTCTAACAGCGAGGCCCGTTTGGGCGATGATAAGAGGTCTCCATGAGCCAATCGTTCGATGTGATCGTGCTCGGCGCGGGCGCGGCGGGTTTGCTGTGCGCCATCGAGGCCGCCAAGCGCGGGCGTCGCGTGGCCGTGCTGGAACACGCCGAGCGTATCGGCAAGAAAATCCTGATCTCCGGGGGTGGCCGATGCAATTTCACCAATCTCCATTGCCGGCCGGAGAATTTCCTCTCCGCGAACCCGCACTTCTGCAAGTCGGCTCTGGCGCGCTACACGCCCACCGACTTCATCGCGCTCGTCGAAAAGCACGGCATCCGCTATCACGAAAAGACCCTCGGGCAGCTCTTCTGCGACGGCTCGGCGAGGGAAATCACAAACATGCTCGAGCGCGAATGCCACGCGACCGGCGTACATATCTTTCTTCGCACGCAGGTTTCCAGGGTGACGAAGGGAAGCGAGTTCGTCCTTCGCGCAGCTGACCATGCCTTTCGCGCGCGATCTCTCGTCGTGGCCACCGGCGGACTCTCGCTGCCGAAAATCGGCGCGACTTCGTTCGGATATGATCTGGCGCGGCAGTTCGGACTGGCGATCCGCGAACCGCGCCCGGCGCTAGTTCCCTTCACCTTCAACGCCGCCGATCAAAAGCGCTACTGCGACCTCACGGGCGTTTCCACAGAAGTGATCGCCTCCTGTGGCAAGCAGTCCTTTCGCGAAAAGATGCTCATCACGCATCGCGGGATCAGCGGCCCGGCCACCCTGCAAATCTCTTCCTATTGGAAGAAATCGCAGCCGGTCAGCATTGATCTGGCGCCGGGGCAGGACGCGACAGCCGCATTGCGCGCGCCAGGAGCCACGCGGAGTCTCGCGGTCGCCAAGAGCGCGTTCCGCGCTGTGATGCCTCAGCGGCTGGCCGACCGTTGGATTGACCTGCACGCCCCCGCCAAATGGACGAACGCCGGGATCGAAGATCTGGAGCGCCGCGTGCATGCGTGGCAGATCGTCCCCGTCGGCACGGAAGGTTTTGAGAAGGCCGAGGTCACAGCGGGCGGCGTCAGCACCGATGAACTCTCAGCGCAGACGATGGAATACCGCAGCGTACCGGGCCTGTTCTTCATCGGCGAAGTCGTGGACGTGACCGGGCACCTCGGAGGATTCAACTTCCAGTGGGCCTGGGCGTCAGGGTTTTGCGCCGGGCAGGCGGTTTAGCGCGGGAAAGGGTAACGCAGGAGTTCGACCAGAGAGGCGTTACCACGCGAACTGAGCAGCTCACCGCGGACTGACATCCGCGGCTCAGAATCTGGTATCGAGGCAGCGCAGGGGATAGTTTCCGTGGCCGCCAGACACAGCACGCATGAATGCCCAGGACGAAACTATCCCCGGAGAAGAGTCCCCTATAGTTCTCCCTGCGGCACGATTCCGAGCCGGATCTTTTCCCGTTGCAAACTACTAAACGGCAGATCGTACATCCGCGAGTCTTCCTGTAGCGCCCGGAACAGGCGGCAGATGTAACACATCCTCTCTTGCAGCACGGACCAATCCTCGGCTCCTGTGTCCGGACCGTCGAAGCGCGACACCAGCGACATCAACTCGGTGTTCGTCAACTCAAGCAGGGAGGAGGGGAAAGGCGCATCCAGATTGCGGCCTAACCGCAAGCGCCGATCGACGGGCACTCGGAGCGTCATCAAGCGGTCCGTCACCACCATCCGCACCCGTCTCCGAAGGAACTGGCGAAATCCGCCCGCGATGCCGCCCACCATCGCGGCGGCGGGGCGCCGCAGCCAGCCCCACCATTTCCGCGAACCCGGCAGCAGGATCGCCAGCAGTTGCAGTTTGGTCTCGCGCGCTTCTTCGGCGGCGCTGTCGAGCGCTTCCAAAATCTCGGGCTGCAACCGCGTTTGCTCGTGCAGACCGATCTCCAGATTGGCGAGCAGCATCAGCTCGGCGCGCCGCTTCGAGTCGGGTTCGTTTGCCGCCCGAGTATAGTGTGTGAACGCATCGCGCAAGTACCGCTGCCCTTCGGGCGGATCGCCCGGCCTCAGCCCGGCGAGAAAGGGATCGACGCCGCTACCGTCGGGCGGTGAGGAAAGAAAGCGGGCGAACTCGCGTCCGATCTCTTCGAACACCTTTTTGTTGCCGCGAGCCACGGCGTCACTGGCCCGCTCCAGCGCATCGAGAGGGCTTTGGACGGCGTGCGCGAACCGACCCAGCCTCGTTTCCCTGTTGTAAAGCCCCGCGCGCAGCAGCCAGCGCCAAAACGCCTGGACGGGAGACGTGAGTTTGGAAAGGGGCCCGAGCCGGTACTCCAGGGCCGCGAAAAAGTCTTCGCCGCGAATGGTCTGGCCGGCCTGCTTCGAAGCCCATGTCGCAAAGACACACCAGTTCGCGCCAGCTCCCACGCGCTCCGCAAACGCCAGCGCCAGCTCGTGATAGCACTGCGTGATCTGGAGATTGCGCAACACCGGGTCGGCGACGGCGCGGATGCGGTCTACGTCTTCAACACGCGGCGGGCGAGCGTTTGGGGCTTGAGATTCCACGACGTTCCATGATAGTCGAGAGCGGGAAGGATGTAGCGCTCCCACCGGCCCCGCCGCGACTCGGAATTTTGCGCCACCGATCAAACCCAATCCCGCGCCTGAGAAAGCCAAAAAATTGGGTTCGTTTGGGTTCGTTTTCGGTCGTGGGCGTTGCAAACAAAAGGGCTATTGGGTCCGTTTTGCCATTTTTTTTATCGCAGAAACGAGAGCCCGAGCGGCAGGGGCCGCCGGTGAACAAAGAGGCGAGGACGAATGAGAGCGCCCGGCCTATGTGCAGGATATTGGTTCCAGTGGTGAGTTCAGGAGGCATGGAACGTTGGAGGGAAGAGCAGACATTCGAATCTGATAGGGCGGTCCCGATTCGAGCTTAACCCGCGATGTCAAGAAAAAGGGCAAGTTTCGCTCGTATGTTATTGACCCGGCTGGGGACGAGAGTCTGTGACTGGGGGAGCCGGGAAGGGCGTCTTCGACCAGGTTGCGCCGGCACGCACGTTTTGAAATTGCGAACGGCAACGGAGGTCGCTGGAAACCTTGCAAGGTGGGCATCGCCCCAGAGCATGGCAGTCCTTAGGGACGCCAGATGGAAACTGTCACCCTTCTCAAATTGAGCGGCATCTCTGACGCAAATCATGCCGCCACGAATGGCGGCACGGCACGCTGCAAGCGTGCGCCACGGCGGCGGAACTAGTCAGACGACGCCGATGGCCTGTGATACGATCGGCATTCGTCGATCGGAGAGATCCTTATGACCAGTCCGTACGAAGAAAACGTCACTCTCGAGGAAGGGGACGCCGCGCCGGATTTTACACTGCCTGCCCATCCGGCGGGTAGTGTTTCACTCGCTGACTTTCGCGGCAAGAAGAACGTCATCCTGGCCTTCTACCCTAAGGACGATACGCCGGGATGCACGCGCGAGATGTGCGGCTTTTCGGATGATTTAAGCAAGTTTCAAAGCGCTGAAACCTCTGTCTTCGGCGTCTCGTGTGATTCCCTCGAATCCCACGAAGCCTTCGCCAAGGCGCATGGCCTCTCCGTGCCCTTGCTGGCCGACACCAGCCGCACCGCCGGCAAGTCCTACGGCGCCGTGCGCGGCGACCGCTATATGGCCGACCGCCTCTTGTTCGTGATTGACAAGCAAGGCATCATCCGCCACAAACACGCCGGCATGCCGGACATCGGCGAGATTTTAGAGATTGTGCAGAAGTTGGGGTAAGACCAGGCAGAGGGGAGCGGCGGCAGAGGCACAGCCTGCTGCGCCCTGCGGGCACGCCATGGTGTGCCCCTACCCGCGCGGGCGGATTTACTGTACGAACAACCGTGATGAATCGTTGCAGGCAGCAAGCCGGAGAGTGGGCCTCGCCTACCGAATCAGGCAGCGGTGTTGCTATGCCTGATCCTCTCAACCCGGATGTGACCGGCGTTCTTGTTGGCTTGGGCAAGGTCGTATTCCATCTGCATGCCAAGCCAGACTTCCGGACTGCTTCCGAAGGCTTTGCAAAGCCGAATCGACATCTCCGGTGAGATCCCGGCCTTCCCATTGACGAGGTTATTCAGAGTCTGGCGCCTGATGCCGAGACGCTCGGCCGCTTCCTTGATCGTCAAACCGAGGGGCTCGATACACTCCTGACGGACAATCCTGCCAGGATGCGGAGGGTTCTTCATGGTCATCGTTTTAGTGGCCTCCTAATGGTAATCGGTCAGATCGACGTCACACGCGTGATCCTTCTCGAAACGGAAGATTACCCGCTAATTCGCGCGGACAGTCACACTCCAGAAGCCTTTGCGACTGCCCTTTAGCGGATGAAGCCGAAACCCGGGAAGATCCATGTCCGCGGGTTTCTGGGCGCGGTTGAGAACAGCGAGGATATTCTCCACTTTCTCGACATAGTCGGAGAGGATGCCTTTGGTTTCGCTTTCTTCGAAAAGCCGTCTCAGCCCCTTGTGCCGAAAGGTCTGAATCACACAACCAGCTTGTGGTGACTTGTGACAATTGTCAATGGTCTCGACTTCAACTCAAGACCCAATCGGTTGGATACGGCGATCCGCTCTTGCGCTACACGGACGCCGGGAAGCGGGCACGGCGACGCCGTGCCCTACCGGTTTTCGCCGGCGAATCTTCAGCTCGGCAGCCACCTCGGTCGAATAAACCAGGCGGGCGGGCACCGAGGTCCGCCTCTAAGGATTCATCGCTGGGCAGGAACAGTCGGGTTGACGCGGTGCTCTACATCCCCAGCGCTTTCGCGAGGTAGCTTGCCGTGTGCGATTCTTTGCAGGCGGCGATTTGTTCGGGGCGGCCGGAGGCGACGATGCGGCCGCCGCCTTCCCCGCCCTCAGGGCCCAGGTCGATGACCCAATCGGCGCTTTTGATGACGTCGAGATTGTGCTCGATGGCGAGAACCGTGCCGCCTTCGTCGAGCAGGCGCCGGAAGGCGGCCAGGAGCTTCGCGATGTCGTCGAAGTGGAGCCCGGTGGTCGGCTCATCGAAGATATAGAGCGTGCCCTCGGAGCTGGCTTCGGCGATGTGCGCGGCGAGCTTGACGCGCTGCGCTTCCCCGCCCGAGAGCGTCGTGGCCGATTGGCCGAGGCGCAGGTATCCCAAACCGACTTCGGCAAGCTGCGCCAGCTTGTTCACGATCTTCGGCGTGCGGATGAAAAACTTCAGAGCCTCGTCGATCGTCATCTGCAGCACTTCGTGGATGTTCTTGCCTTGAAAACGCACGCCCAGCACCTGCGGCTTGTAGCGCTGGCCCCGGCAGTCTTCACAAATGAGGTTCACGTCGGCCAGAAACTGCATCTCGACCGTGACGGTGCCGTCGCCCTGGCAGGTTTCACAGCGTCCGCCGGGCACGTTGAAGGAGAAGTGTCCCGGTGTGAGCCCCTGGCGGCGCGCGTCGGCTGTGGAGGCGAAAACCGTCCGCACCGCATCGAAGGCTTTGACGTACGTGACCGGGTTCGAGCGCGGCGAACGGCCGATGGGCGACTGATCGACGAGCACAACCTGGCGAACAAGCGTATCGCCGGTGATGCGGCGGCAGGCCAGCCGCAACAGATCCTGATCTTCCGCGCCGCCGCGCTTTCGCCGCTTGATGGCCTGCAGACCCTCAGAGATGACATCGTGCACGAGGGTCGACTTCCCCGACCCCGAGACGCCGGTGATGACCGTCATCACGTCGAGCGGGATCGTGACGTCGATGTTCTTAAGGTTGTGGGCGCGCGCGCCCAGGAACTTGAGCTGCCGCTGCCGCGAGATCTTGCGGCGCCGCGCGGGCACGGGAATCGAAAAGCTGCCTTTGAGATAGAGACCGGTCAGCGACGGGCCGCCGTTCGAAAGAATTTTCCCGGCCTCGCCCTCGTAGATCACCTGGCCGCCACGCTCGCCGGCGCCCGGACCGAGATCGACGATGTGGTCGGCGGAGCGGATGATGTCGGCATCGTGCTCGACGACCAAAATGGTGTTGCCAAGGTCGCGCAAGTCCTCGAGGATGCGGATCAGCTTGCCGGTATCGCGGCTGTGGAGGCCGATCGAGGGCTCATCAAGCACGTAGCACGCGCCCACCAGCCGTGAGCCGAGCGAGGTCGCAAGCTGAATCCGCTGCGCCTCGCCTCCCGACAAGGTCGAAGCCACGCGGTCGAGCGTAAGGTACTCGAGGCCGACGTCATTCAGGAAGGTCAGGCGGTGGCGGATGTCATGCAGGAGTTGCTCGGCGATCTGGCTCTCCTGTCCTTTCAGGTCGAGCGACTCGAAGAATGTTTTGGCCTGGGCCAGGCTCATGCGGCCTATGTCACGGATGGTCTTACCCCCGATCTGCACATACAGCGCCTCCCGGCGCAGCCGCGCGCCTTCGCAATCGGGGCAAAGCGTATAGCCGCGGTAGCGCGCCATGAAGATGCGCACGTGCATCTTGTACTTCTTCGTTTCGAGATAGCGGAAGAAGCCATCAACGCCGGCGTAGTCGCCGTTCCCATGGAAGACAAAACGCAGCTCGCCGTCCGTGAGTTCATGGAAGGGGATGTTGGTGCGGACGCCCGCGCGCGAAGCGGCTTTTAGCAGCTCTTTCTGCGAAGGCCGGTAGCGCGGCTTGGTGTAGGGATCGACCGCGCCTTCGGCCAGGGTCTTGAAGCGGTCAGGCACGATGAGGTCGCGGTCGATCGCGATCGTGTTGCCAAAACCCTGGCAGGTGGGGCAGGCGCCGAAGGGGCTGTTGAAACTGAAGAGGCGCGGTTCGGGTTCGAGGTATTCGATGTTGCACTGGCGGCACTCGAAGCGCTCGCTGAACCAGAGACGCTCGGTGGATGCCGTTGCGCTCTCGAAGACGACTTCCTGCGACTCACGGTAGCAGGTCTCAACAGCATCGACGATGCGCTGGCGCAACTCGGGGCCGATCGAAAGGCGGTCCACGAGAACGTAGAGCGGCTGGGCGAAGTCGATGTCGAGCAGCGATTCGGGCGTCGAGAACTCGTACACCTTGCCGTTCTGATAAAGACGGTTGAATCCTTTGGCGCGCAGCTCGCCGAGGCGGATCTTCAGGGCTTCGTCGGCTTTCTTGGCGCCGGGCGTCTTGCGCCCGGCCGCGCGCACGGGGAACAGGACGTACCAGCGCGACCGTTCCGGCAGATCAAGAATGCGGGCGGCAACATCGTCAACGGTGTCTTTGCGGACGCGCTGGCCGCACTGGTAGCAGAAGGTCCGGCCGGCCCGCGCGTAGAGCAACCGCAGAAAGTCGTAGACTTCCGTGGCGGTGGCGACGGTCGAGCGCGGGTTGCGTGTGGTGTTTTTCTGCCGGATGGCGACGGCCGGCGCGATGCCGTGGATCTCATCGACGTCGGGCTTTTCCATGCGCTCGAGAAACTGCCGGGCGTAGGCGGAGAGGGATTCCACGTAGCGCCGCTGTCCTTCGGCATAGATCGTGTCGAAGACGAGCGAGGATTTCCCCGATCCCGACACGCCGGTCACGACGGTCAGCTTGTTGTGAGGAAGGCGCAGGTCAATGTTCTTGAGGCTATGAACCCGGGCGCCACGAATCTCTAGATAGTCCTGGGACAACGCAAGAACTCTCGGAACAAGGGACAAGCCGGAGAGAAGAACAGCCTACTGATTATATCGGAAGGGCAAGCGACGGGCCGCTTGGTAGCGTTCCGCAGGGAGCCACGCCCGCATGCTCTTAGGACACTGCGGCCACTTGCGCAACAGGCGCAACCACGAGACTCAGTACTCAGGGAACAAAGGGGCGGCCCGGCTCGGGGCCTCTACTCGGAAAGGGGCAATTGCTGCTCGACGTCGCGCCAGGCGCTGATCTTGAGCCGGCGGCACACCCAGCACAGGCCGTCGGACTGGTCGGTGGCGCCTTCAGAGGCGCAGACGCGGCACAGGAAGGTCTTGGGCGGGATCGGTTCGAAGACAGCCTTTTTGGCGGACTCCAGTACTTTGGGGTCGATTACAGGCTCTTGATAAACTGGTTTGGAACCAATTCTCTTCTTCACCGTTAACCTCCGGTTATAAGCTTATCATCGCTTCGGGACGCCGACTAGCCCTAAGCGGCGATTCTTTTCCTCCGTTTTGCCTTAGAAGCTTCCGCTGGCGCCTGGGCTTCCGTTGCAGCATCCTGCGAAGGCAGCACTTCGAGAACATCCAGTATCGACGCTGCGTCGAGCGCGGCCGAGCAGCGGGCGCACTTCTGTCCCTTCACCACATGAATCGCCTCGTAGCGTCCGACTTCCGTCCGGCGCGCCGTGGCCTGCACCATATGCGAACAGATCGGGCAATAGACCCGCGCCCTGACCAGTTCCTCCGTTTGATTCTTCGTTGCGATCATCATCATTCCTCTACGATCAACCACACCCATTGGACGCCAGATGCACGCAAAAAGTTGTTGCTTTTTTGAGTACCGGCAGTCCTTGGTACGCGCCGCGTGACGAGGCCTCCTGCGGTGTATATCGGCCGGGAAACCACACGCCTGACGCTCCCATGAGCTTTGCACGAGACGGCCGTCGAGATCTCTAGGTTCTCTACCTCAAAGGCCTGTATCAGGCCGACTAATGCGGCTCGCCCGGCGGAGCGCGGATTCGGGCGCAGCGACGCCCACCGTCGCGCATCTAGCAGCCTCAAACAAAAGCGCTTAGGAAAAGACCGCAGGCCTGGCATGCGATCAAAAGCTGCTGTGCTACTATGAATGTCAGTTCCCCTAGAAGGTATTCCTGGTGCAGCCTGTTGCCACAGCTCCAAAGCCCTCACTGCGAAGGTACGGAATCCGTCTGACCCGGCAGAGGGAACTTCTATTCGAGATCATCAACAACGCGCACGACCATCTGAACGCGGAGCAGCTCTACGAACGGGCGCAGGAGCTGGACCCGAAGATCAATCGCGTCACCGTCTACCGGACGCTTAAGCTGCTGAAAACCGAGGGCTTAATTGACGAACTCGACCTCATGCATTTCGAGGGCGAGCACCACTATTACGAAACGCGGTTGAAGCAGGAGCACGCCCACATCGTCTGTTTGACGTGCGGCGCGGTGCAGGAGTACTTCGGCGATCCGCTGCAGCGCATGAAGCAGCAGATCGAGTCCGATTTTGGATTTCAGATCTCTGTGACCCGCACGGAAATCGGCGGTTACTGCGCCGATTGCCGCGGAGAGGCCGGAGTGGAAGCGTTCCGGCCCGCGGCTCCCCAGGCGGTTCCCGCTCCCAAGCGCGGCAAGGCAAAACGGGCGCGCCACCGCAACTCGAAGAAGTGACTATTTCGCTGCTGTCATGAGCGCCGATCAAGCGTTCGAACCGGCGGTTCCCTCGGCGGCGGATTCGCTGCTCCTCACAGTCATTGATTCGTCCGGACAAACCAGCCAAGTTCAGGTCACGCGCAGCCCGTTCCGCATCGGACGTCTGCCGGAATGCGACCTCTCGCTGCGGGACGGCCGGATCTCGCGCGACCACGCGCAAATCCTGCTGGAAGACGGCAAGTACTTCATCGAAGACCGCGGCAGCCGCCACGGTCTGTTTGTGAACGGCCAAAAAGTCACGCGGCACGAGCTGCGCCACCAAGACAGCATCGAGTTCGGCGTGCACGATTCCTACCAGGTCGTCGTCGGCCGAGCTGTCGCCAGCACGGCGCCGATCATCAAGAAGGCCGTCGAAATGCCGTCACTCACCGAGACAGGCGGCCTCGGCCGGCTGAGCGCCGTGCTCGAGGTGGCGCGGGCGATGCAGTCATCGCTGTCGTTGGATGACATTCTCGCCACGGCGGTCGATGCCGCCCTGGGCCTGACGGGGGCGCAGCGCGGCTTCCTGATGCTGCGGCTGAAGCAGGGCGAGCTGGAAGTGCGGGTGGCCCGCAACCGGAGCGGTGAAGAATTACCTACAGCGGACCTGCGCATCCCCCGCAGCCTGATCCAGAAGGCTCTTCTCGACCGGCGCGATCTCCTGTCGATGGCCTTCGACCCCCTCGGAGAAGCGGGCGGTCCCGAGACCGACGCGGGGCGCACCATTCTGTCGCTCGAGATCCGCAGCGTGTTTTGTGTGCCGCTGGTGCGCATCCGCATCGGCCAGGAGCATGAGACGACCCGCCTGTCGCCCAAGGAGGACACGCTGGGCGTTCTCTACATGGACTCGCGCGAGATGGCGAGCGATCTTTCGGCCAGCAGCCGCGAGATGCTGCAGACCCTGGCGATCGAGATTTCCACGGTGCTCGAAAACGCGCGGCTGCTCTCGGAAGAGCGCGAGAAGCGGCAACTCGAGCACGAACTCAAGATCGCCCGCAATATCCAGCAGGCGATGTTGCCACCGCAACTGCCGGAGCAGGGCTGGCTTGTCGCCGCCGGGAGCAGCGTATCCTGTTTTGACGTTGGAGGCGACTATTTCGACGTGATGCACCTGTCACCGCAGTGCTGGGGCGCGGTGCTCGCGGATGTTTCCGGCAAAGGGGTGTCCGCGGCCCTGATGGCATCCCTGATCCAGGGAGCTTTCTTCGCGACCTCAAGCTCGGACAGCAAGCTCTCCGAGATCGTGGCGAAGGTCAACCGCTACATCTCCGAGCGTGGCGCGAACGCACGATTCGTCACGGTCTTCTACTGTTCGATCGGCGAAGACGGCTCGATGCGCTGGGTGAACGCTGGCCACTGCCCCGCCCTGGTCGTTCGCAGTTCGGGACGAATCGAGACGTTGCCTGCCGGGGGGCCGCCGGTGGGACTCTTTCCGGACGCGGAATTTCCGGAGAGCGGGATTGCGCTTGAACCCGGCGACAAAGTTGTGATCTATAGCGACGGCGTCACGGAAGCGCATAACGCCGCGGACGAGCAGTTTGGCGAGAAGAGCCTCGCGGAAGCGGTGCTTAAGAATGCTGAGGGGAGCGCCCGCGACCTGTTCTCGGCGATCGAGGATGCGATTAGCTCATTTACCGCCGGCGCTCCGCAGAAGGATGACCTGACCTTACTGGTGCTCGGCTATCAGGGTTCGGGGCGTGAGCGGAGCACCGAGCCTCCTCGAATATAGGAGACTGTAACGCCGAGCAGAGGATCTCGGAGCTTACTTGTCCTTCTTGTCCTTCTTATCCTTGTCGTCCTTATCCTTCTTGTCTTTCTTGTCCTTGCCGCCTTCGTCGTCTCCACCACCGCCACCGCTGCCGCCACCATCACCTGGTTCGGAAGGATTGTCCGAAGGGGCTGGATTGTCCGACGGGGTGGGGCTGTCCGAAGGAGCGGGACTTGCCGAAGGCGTTGGACTTCCCGCCGAAGGGCCGCTATCGGCAACGGCGTCACCTAGCTTTGTGTTCATATTGGCGAAGGACGCCTTGACGTTGTTGCCGCTGGTGCTGACGAACACTACCGCCACGACAGCGAGAAACCCCACCAGCAGAGCGCACTCCGTCATCGTTTGGCCGCGGCGATCTTTCACCAGCCCGCACAGCTTGTTCTTCAGTGTAGAAACGATATTCTTCATCGAGCCGCTCCCGTGGTGCTGCTTGGTTCTACTCCGATTGTCCGCCATGCCCGCCTCTTTACCAATAGCCCGAGTTTCTCAATTTCGAGTAGGCAAACCGTTACTAAAATGGGAAACCGATGGCGTTTGAGCGGTACGTCGGGGGGGGCTGTCCTAAGGAAAAGACCTCAGAAAACGAGCTGCTGTGTGAGCACAGCCACGTTCGCGGTGAATGGAAGATCGGAGGCACACAGCCTGCCACTCGCATACAGATGGCCAGTGCACTCTATCTGAACCTAGTGAAAGTCATGCAGCCAAAAATCACTCGGCCCCGGTGTCCCGCTCATGTTGGGTCCGCAGCGGTCGTGCCAAGCCCGTTCCGCGCAATACTGCCTACCGGTTTCCCAGCTCAGCGAACCAATTTTGAACGACTCGGATCCGCCGATTGGAGGCGCCGTCCTGTTCAACAGGCGCGGCTATTAGAGACCGCTGCCCGTCGGCGGATGCGTCGTAATGCCCATAGTTATCTCCGGTCACTGGATTTATCAATCCACGATTTTCTTCTTGTCAAGGCTATGCCCCTCGATGCAGGCCATTGCGATGAAAATTTGACCGCTGATTTCATCGATCTCATGCACCGTGCAGATATTCGGATGGTCGACCTCCACGGCGGCCTGTGCCTCCCGCAGAAAGCGCTCCCTGGCTTTGGGATCTTGGGTCAGCTGCGACGCGAGAAACTTTAGCGCGACGGTTCGTTTGAGTTTGGTATCGGGAGCATTGTAGATCACACCCATCCCGCCTTCCCCGACTTTTTCAAGTAGGCAGTAGTGCGAGATAGTGTGCTCGGCCGCTGCCCCCGCGGGCAGCCCGATGATCTCCCCCGACTCGTCGAACTGCTCGACGCCCTCGATGAAACGATACCCGCGCCTTGGTAGAGTTTCGATAAAGTGCGGCTCGTCGGCGGAATCTCCCAGCGCTTGCCGCAATCTACTGAGAGCAATAATTGAGGCCTTTGTCGAAATCGACAAAGGTCTGGTGCGGCCAAAGCCTCTCCCGAAGCGATTCCCGCGTTACCAGTTTCCCCGGCCGCTCAAGCAACGAAGAGGGGCAACAAAGTGCGGCAGCGATTTTTGGCGCGGCGGGAATCGATATGGAGTGGCGCATTTTTGCACAGTCCGCGGGGGCTGCTCCACCACCGGAAGACGGAGCCGTTCTTTCGTTGAATCTCATCCTTCCCGGAAAGAGCGCCTATCCGTAGCTGAAGAAAACTCTCGGGCCGCCGAAAACGGCTCTGGGATTTGCCCTGGCCCAGCCCCAGGATTCGGCTCATGGCAATACCGCCTATGTATTCGTCAATCTCGTGGAAGAGTTAGTCCGCGGCGAGAGGTCCGCAAAGTTGGGAGCAATCCTGGGACACATCGTTGCCCATGAATTGGGCCACCTGCTTTTGTGGCGAGGGCACGCCCCCAGCGGGTTGATGAGTGCGGATATAAGAAAACTAGCTCTTAGGTTGGCCGGCGCGAACAAGCTGCACTTTACGCACGCCGAGGCAGGGAGACTTCGCGCAGCCATGGCAGAAAGAGCCGGCAATCGTTGAGCATCGAGGTGGTAACCCGACGCCCAGCCGCTTCTCTCAGGGATAGCAACTCCGTCGCTTGACTCTGCCGCGCGCAGGGGAGCAGAATACGGCCATGCATCAGCCCTAGTCCATTGGGAGACACCAAAATGAAGACGATGCGCGAGTATTCCGGCGGGGCGTGGCGGTTGGTTTTGATCCTCGGTTTGAGTCTGGCCGCGCAGGCCACTTACACCGTTCCGGCTCACGGGCAGGCGCCGGCAAAAAAGCCGGGCGCAGCGAAGGCTGCGGCCAAAGGCGCAGAGCAACCCAAGTTCAAGGCTATTTGGGAACCGGTGAATGTGCCTGAGGACATCGAGATCAAGTCGGTCTATTTCGTGAGCGCGGAAGAGGGTTGGGTGGCCGGCGGGAAGAACATCATGGCCGGAGGGGTGATCTATCACACGAAGGACGGCGGCAAAACATGGGAACTGCAAATAGGTGACCCGGAGTCCAGCGACCGCGGCTTCAGTGATCTGCAATTCGTGGACGCAACGCATGGCTTCGCGGTGCAAGGCTCATCCGGCAACACCCACAAACTGTTCGCCACCAGCGACGGCCAGAGCTGGGTTCCCTCCGGCACGGTGCCCGAGCACCGCTACGCCTCTTTTTTCACCACGCCCACTACTGGATTTGTCGCCGATCCGAACAAGCGGATCATTCGCACCAATGATGCAGGCAAGAAGTGGGAGCCAGTCTATGACTGCAAGATCAAAGCCGAAATCGGCGGGCTCACGCGCGAGGCCGATTGCTACGTGTACGGCATTCACTTTCCCAATCCCAATGTTGGCTACGCGATCGGCGGCCCGCTGCCGGAGGATTCGGGGAACGTGCTGGCCAAAACCGAAGATGGCGGCGCCACCTGGACTGCCTGGGTAGTTCTGCCGGGCGAATCTGCCCACGAAAGCTCTCTTTGGTTTCAAGACGCCAATGCAGGTGTCTTCCGTGCCAAAGACGGAAAGATGTTCCGCACCACGGACGGTGGAAAAACGTGGACCGGTGTCAGCGGGCAAGGTCAACTCAAATCGGAGTTTTCCTTCGCCGATGCCGAAGTCGGCTGGACGATGTATTACCGGAGAATGACGTACACCACGAACGCGGGCAGGAGCTGGCTCTCGCGGGAAATCGCGTTTCCCGCGATGGTTGAGGATTCCAGCCTGCCGGCGCGAGATCGGGGTTATGCCGTGGGCGAACACGGGATGGTGTATCGCTACCGCATCGTCCCGATTGACTACACCGCCAAAGGGATGCTCGCCGCGCCCGCGATGGCGACCAGGTAAAATGCCGGGCGGGAACCCAGGACAGGTCGCGTAGAACCTACTTATTGTGGCCGTTCTTGTTGCCGTTTCCGTTATCGTTGTCGCTGTTGTTGCTCTTGTCCTTTTTCTCCTTTTTGTCCTTGCCGCCCTCATCTCCACCGCTGCCGCCATCATCACCCGGACCGGAAGGATTGTCCGCCGGCGCGGGGCTGTCCGACGGAAGCGGGCTGGCAGCCGTAGGTATGCCGGCATCGGATGCCAGAGCCTGCAGGGTTTCGCCCACGTTGGAGTACACCGTCTTGACGTTGTTGCCGCTGGTGCTGAGAATCGCCCCTCCCGCGGCGGCGAGGAATCCCGCCAGCAAAGCGTACTCGACCATCGTTTGGCCGCGGCGGTCTCCCGCCAGCGCGGTAAGCTTGCTCTTCAGTGTGGAGAGGATGTTTTTCATGGTATCGCTCCGGTGGTGCTGTTCCGTTCTACCCTCATTCTGCGGGAAAGGCGGCTTTTCCCCAATAGCCTGAGCTTCTCAATTCTTGAGTAGGCGGACCGTACCGGCGAAGGGAAACCACTGTTGGCTGAACGGTACCCAGCGAGGATTGGTCCTAAGGAAAAGGCCTCAGGAAATCAGCTGCCATGTGAAGCGTCTCACGGAGCACAGCAAGCGATCTCTCCGATCCCCTTGGGACCCACCAACTAAACCGTTTTTGTGATCTTGCTCAGGGTGCGAGGCTGGTCGGGATTGAGGCCCTTTTCCGCGGCCAGGGACGCCGCGAAAAGTTGGGCGGGAATGATGTAGGGGATGGGGGTAAACAGGTCCTCGGGACAACCGAAGGCGGTCACCGTGCCTTTCATGCCGATGGAGCGGGTGGCCAGGGAGAGAGCTTCCTCATTGCCCGCTTCGGTGATGAGAAGCGTTTCGGCTTCGAGACTGCGGAGCTTGCGCAGCATCTTCAGAGTGCCCGCCAAGGTGGGCCCCGAGGGGGCAAAGACAATGACCGGAAAACCGCGCTCCACGAGAGCGATCGGACCGTGCTGGAAATCCGCACCGGAGAAGCGCTCCGCCACGACGTAACAGGTCTCCATGAGCTTGAGCGAAAACTCGAAGGCGTTAGCATAGTTCAATCCACGGCCGACGACGACCGCATTGGACATGAAGCGATAGCGCTCCGAAAGCGCCACGACCTGCTTCTTCAGACGAAGAGCACGGGCCGCCGCCGGGGCCAGTTGTTGTAGGATCTGCGGCTCGAAGGCCGCACCCAGGGCGTAGGCAAGCAGGTACATGATCAGAAGCTGCCCGGTATAGGTCTTCGTGGCCGCCACGCTTTTCTCACGGCCGCCGTGCACCAGAAAGATTTCTTGCGCCACGCGGGTAATCGAACTGCCCGCTTCGTTGGTCACTCCCACCGTCATCACACCCTGGTCGCGGGCGGCGCGCAGAAACAGATTCGTGTCGGTCGATTCGCCGGACTGCGAAATGCCTACCACGAGAGCGTTCTCGAGGCGGAGCTGCGCGCGGTAGAGGGTGCTGACCGAAGGGGCGGCCAGGGAAACCGGAAGTCCCGTGACGGTTTCGAGCAGGTAGCGCCCGAACAAGGCGGCGTTGTCCGAGGTTCCGCGAGCGGCCAGCACCACCAGGGAGGGCGGACGGGCCGCCATACGCCGGCGGAAATCCTCGAAATGCTTGAACTCTTCGCGGAAGGTTTTTTCCAGCACAGCCGGCTGCTGCTCGATTTCCTGGAGCATGAACGACATTGGGCTTATCATCCCAGATCGAGACAGCGCCGGCGCAAACGACAGTGGTGTTTAGCGGCCCACACCAGCCATAGCGGAAAAGGGAGGCGGCGCCGGGCGCGATAGCCGGGCGGCAATCAGATCGGCGGCAGAGGCCGGGCCTCCGGCCCGTAGCGCAGGGTGAGCGCGGGGCCGGCTTCGGCAGGCGGGAGGCGAACAAGGCGGGGGCGCACCATCAGAATCAGATTGCTGCGGCGGAACTGCCAGGAATGGCGGCGGAAAAGATTGCCAAGCAGAGGGATCTCGGATAGAAAGCCAAACCCGGACCGGTCGCTGCGGCGCTCAAGAACCGCCATGCCGGTAATCAACGCCGCCTGACCCTCGTGCAAGCGCACGTAGGATTCGATGTTGCGGTTCGTCAATACGGGCAAGTCGTTGAGGCTGACGCCGGTCAGCTGCTTCACTTCGGCCTGCAACTCCAACGAGATGTCGCGGGCGCTGTGAACGTGGGGAGTCACCTTGAAAACAAGACCGAGATCCTCGAAGGTGAACGAAGGAAACGGTTCGCGGAGAGTTCCCTGGTCAATTTCGTCCTGAATATCATCGTCGATGACAACGGCCGAGAAGCGGGCGTTGATGATGGGAAAGCGCTCCCCGACCAGGAAATTCGCGGGCATACCGTCGGCGGCGCGAACGGAGAAACTGGAGCGGATTTGTCCGACGCCGGAAAGCTTGTCGGCGATGAGGGCCGCGCTCCCGACCGCAACGCCGAAGATCGTATCGCCGCCGCCGATGCCGAGCAGCGGAGGGGAGGCATCGTACTGGGGGGGAGCGTTCCAAAGCACGGTACTGAAATTGGTGATGGGGAAGCTGGCGGGCAAGCCGATGCCGGCGTTGATGCGGCGGTCCTCGTCGACGGAGATGAGGTCCACATCGATGACTACTTCGGCGCGAGGCCTGGACAAATGTTCGTAAAGCTCCTGGGCAAGCCGGACGCGGCTCACCGTGTCGCGCACCAGAACCTGCTGCCGCGCGGTATCGATCTGGAAGGTCTTGATCTCCAGAACCTGCTGTACCGCCTGCCCGAGTTCGGTCACCTGCTGCGGCCCGAGCAGGTCGGCCAAGGGGAAGACCGCCGTGGCCATGGGCTCCAGCTCGGCGCGCTTTTGCGTTGTGTCGGGAGCAACGAGGAAGACGCGAGGATTGACGGGCACCAGGAACGCCGTCGCCACATCGTTCATCGCGATGACAGCTTCCGCGAAGGTGACGCGCTCCAGCTCGAACTTGACCGTTTCCTGCCCCTGAAAGTCGCTATCGAAAATAACGACCAAGCCGAACTGTTCCGCGATTTGTTCGTAGATCGAGCGGATCGTCCCTCGGAGCTTGAAATTCCGCACACCCAGTTGAGGCTGCAATACGGGCGGGGCCCGCAGCGCCCGCGGGTCGATCCCCGAAAGACTGAGGGCATTACCAGAGTCCAGAGTAGTTTCGGCGCCCGGCCGGTTTGCCTGCGCGTGGGCCAGCAGATAGGCGTTAGACGGGTCGAGCGCCAGCGCCATCTGACGATTCCCTAGGGAGGCGAGCGTCTGGGCCGCGCGCGACCGGATGGCCGTGGCCGCCATCACGTATTGGCGGTTTTGGGGATCGACCGTGCGCGCCTGGCTGTAGAGGAGGAAAGCGCCTACATCGTCGCCGCGCTTTTCGGCCTTCTGCGCTCGCTTGTAGAGCTTTCTTGCCTCGTCGGACTGTGCGGGCGATGCCAGAACAAGGCACAGCAGCACCGTGATTGCGGGAAAGTTCAACTTCACGGTAGGTAGACGTTTAGTTTAGCGCGAGCGTGCAGTCGAAAGCAGGGACGCCCTGCCCGGTCAGGAAAGGGGAACCTGAATCCTCAAGCTCGATCCCTGGCCCGGGCTCGACTCCAGGCTCATGTCGCCGCCAAGAGCCCGCACCCGCTGGCGGATGCTGCGAGGCCCCAGGCGGAACAAGTCCAACTCTTCAAGACTGTATTTGCCCCCGAAGCGAAATCCCTGCCCGTTATCCTGCACGGAAATCTGCAGAGCTTGATTCTTTTGCTCCACGGAGAACAGGACGTGGGTGGCCTGGGCGTGCTTGTAGACGTTGTGCAGAGCCTCGCGGACCACCTGCAGGACTTCGGTGCCCAGCTTGCCCGGCAACTGCACGTCGCCGTTTTCGCCGCCCAGGAACGTGACCGACACACCACTTTCCTTCTGGAAGCCATTGACCAGACGGCGCGTGGACGCCATCAGATAGGCTTCGCCGCCCTCAAGCGGGCGCATCCGGTGGACGAAGGTGCGCATCTCGGAAACGAGCTTCCGGGAGAACTGCTGCAGGGCTTCCAGCTCGCGCGAGGCCACGTCGGGAGAACGGTCCAGCAGGCGGCGGATGATCTCCAGACGCATCTCAAAGCTGATCATGCTCTGCAGCGGGCCGTCGTGGAGGTCGTTGGCGATGCGGCCATGCTCGCGCTCGTAGGCTTCATGCTCGGTGCGTTTGATAACCAGGAGGTGGCGGACGGCATCGCGAAAGTACGGCGCGACATCCTGCAGCTTTTTCCAGTGGGAGCGCCGGATGTGTCCGATGCTGTTCATCAACAGCAGCCTGCCGATCGGCTTGGTTCCCGCGAACAAGCTGCCGCCCAGACCGTTGTACATCTCGAATTTCTGGATCACGTAGGGATGCAGGTCGAAGCTTCTCTCGATCCGCTTGCCTTCTTTATCGACCAGGGAAACGTCATTGGAGTAGAAGTCCATCCGCTCGCCCTCAAAGCAGGCCCATTCGCGGCTGGCGTCGAATTTCACCGGGGCGGCATCGCTCTGGCCGGCCGCGCCGGGATAGCGGCAAATGGCGACATAGCCGATATCCTCGTCCCAGAGGGCGAGAATGGCGCTCGAACAGCGCATCCAGATGCAAAGCTCCCCGAGCGCCGCTTCAATGGCGGGAGCGATTTCGGCCTCGCCCTGGCCGGTGGTGTCACGGAGAAGGTGAGCCACCCTTGTTTCGACACGGACGGCCTGGCGCGAAAAATAGTAGGCCAGCGCGCCCCCAACCACCAGCAGAAACATGAAAGAGCTGTAGGAGAACTCGAAGCGGCGGGCCTCGTCGCTGGCAAGCCAGGCGGCGTAAAAAACAATGCTGACAGCCGAAATGGCGAGAACCTCGCGGGCTCCGTGCAGCAGCGAAGCCTCGGTCAGCAGGAAATAGAACATCAGCAATGGGAGAGCCGCCTGGCCCGTATCGGAGAGCAGCACCATGATGACCGTGAGGATCAGGTCCGCGTACTGAATCGAGACGGAGAAATTGCGCAGCTCGGACTGCGAGCGGTAGGCAAAAATGAGGCTGCTGTAGACCGTAAAGACGACGCTCATCAGGAGCTTGAACGAGCGCGCGCCGAGAGGATTGAAGAAGACTTCCAGGGAAAGATAGGCGATCGCGATTACGAGGCGGAGAATCGACAGATGCCGGAAACGGCGGCTGCGAAAGGCAATCTCTTCGCTAAATCGGCCGATAGCCATGGTTACGTGTCTCAAGCACCGCGCGGGCGTTGGTTGCCGGCCGGCGGCCCATTGCCGCCGCAAGCTCTCTGGAAGCGGTCAAGGACCCCGCAGGTATTTTACATCAGCCAAGGGGCCGGACCAGGGTGCGGTTGGAGTGCCGTGCTCGAACGCAAAAGGGCCCGCCTTGCGGCGGGCCCTTTTCCCAAAGCGAGAGCACTAGCGAAACGCGCCGGAACTGTTCCGGCAGGCGGCCGCGGCTAGTCGCCGCTGATGCCGACGAGTTCCTGATTTTCCTTCTTCACCGGAGCGCCGCCGATCTGAACCAAGCTCGGAGCCGGGGGTTCCTTGAGGACTTGCTCGCGGTACATCTTCATCAGCCGCTCCTGCTCCTGGGCCGTCAGAATCTTCTTCGGCTGCTGCCCTGAGCGGGGCACTTCGCCCTTGGCCAACGCCTCGGCGAGCTTGCGGTCGCGCTCGCGGATTTTCTCCTCGCGGGCATTCTGCGGCCCCTCGGAGGTCTGCGCGCCGCGCGCGGCGTGCTCGGCGTTGATCTGCAACTGGTGGCTGAAGTCCTTCACGTCATCCACGTTGCGGCCGCCGGCGTAGATGCGGTGCCGGCCGTGCTCCTCGTACCAGGAGCTGAGAGTCGCCGTCATGTGCATCTTCTCGATGATGTTCCGCCAGCCGATGCCGGTATTGTAGGCGCAGAAGGAGATTTCGCCTTCCTGCGTGCCGTAGGGGATGATGCACATCTCGGTGCGCCGGAAGTCGTAGTTGAACAGATCCTGGAACCACATGCCCGCGACGAAAAGGAAGTTCCAGGGATCGTTGCGGCGGGCGACGCCCTTGCCATAGTTGGTGCCCGACAGACCGAACGACTTGTCGAACTTCTTGAGCAGCGCGAAGAGATCGAAGCTCTTGGGGGCTTTGTAGGGATCGTAGTTCTTCAACAGGGCCAAGCCCATCTGCAGGTTGCTCATCCACTTGGAGCGGCCGGTGTCGGCGACCTTGCGGATATCCTGCACGAACTGCGGCACGTTGATGAACTCGGCGACCGGCGCCATTTCCTTGGTCTTCTTGTTGATCATCAAGGCCGTTCCAACACCGCAGTTGGGGTGGCAGCCGCAACTCACCTGTCCCCATTCGGCGTCCGGGCCGTGCGCGATGTCAGCGGCATCGGCAAACGAACTCATCACGGAAATCGGGAACCAGTCGCGGGTCGGCTCGGTGATGCCGACCTGCTCCTTGACGTCGCGAGCGAGGTGCGAAAGGGTGTAGCGCTGGCGCAGGCGGCGTTCATCGGTGATCTCCTCGTCGCGGCCCGTAAACGAAACGGGCTGGAAAGCGATGAAGGCGATCTTGCCGGGGTTGTTGCGGGCGAATTCGATGATGGGACCGACCTCCTGGTTGTTGACGCTGTTCACCAGCGTGGTCACCAGGATGATCTCGGTGCCGGCCGCGTGCATGTTGTCGATGGCCTTCAGCTTGACGTCGAACAGATTGCCGATCTTGCGGTGCTGATTGGTGGCGTTGCCGATACCGTCGAACTGCAGGTAGGCGTAACGCAAGCCGGCGTCGGCCGCGCGCTCGGCGAATTCCTTGCTCTTGGCGAACTCGATGCCGTTGGTGGCTGCCTGGACGCTGTTGTAACCGATCTCGCGGCAGTACTTGACGGCCTTCAGGAAGAAGGGCGACATCGTCGGCTCGCCGCCGGAAAACTGCACCGACATCTGGCGCCGCGGCTTAATCTTGATGGCATTGTCGAGAATCGTCTTGATTTCGTCCCACTCCAGTTCATGGACGAAGCCTACCTGGTTGGCGTCCATGAAGCAGGGGTCGCACATCATGTTGCAGCGGTTGGTCAGATCGACTGTCAGAACCGCGCCGCGGCCATACTTGATGGTGCTGCTGCCGTGGTTATGCAGGTCGCGGTCGTTGTGGGCGCGGATGTCGCGGCCAGGGAAGTTCGACTCGATGTGCTCGAGGAACTTCGCATCGATGGCCATAAGATCTTCGAGATGGCCGTGCTTCGGGCAGTCCTTCACCATCCAGATCTGGTTGTCGCGCTCCACAATGGTGGCCTTGACCTCGCCGACCTTCTCGTTCTTGAGAACGGTGTAGTCGACGTGGCCGTCGAGAATGGCCTGCCGCGCCTCACGAACGCAGGTCGGGCACAGCGAATCGGTCTGGCGTGGCCAGCCCAGCGGGGGCTTGCTCTTCTCCCAGGATTTCAGAGTCGGCTTCTCGGTCCAGCGCGCCGAAATCGACGGGTTGGGGGCAACCTTCTCATTCAAATACTGGACGGTGCGCCACATCCCGGCCGCGGCCTTGGTGATGCTCTTTTCGACGTATTTGATGGGTCTCTGCATGGGGACGGTCTCCTCTGACGGAACAGCCTCTCCGGCCGGGCCACCCTCAGGCAAAAAGGGGCTGCGGGGCCTTGGGAACACTTCCGGACCAGCGCCGGGATGGTATACCCGTACGTCCGCTTAGCTTAAGGGAAGGGCCGCGGGAGAGGCCATCACTTCCAATCGAAGTGTCTGAATTAGCCCCTGTACGGCGATTTCTATGATTGAACGGATTTAGGCCCCTTGGCAGAACTTCCGAGGGCGATTCGCAACGCTTTTTAAATCATTTAAAAACATAAAGATAGGACTCTGTAATCCAGGATCGTAGGGTCCTGTTTTGGGGTCACGTTGGCCCCTGCTCCGTCCCGAAAACAGGATTTCGAGACTGCTATGATCGTGGGCAATGAACGCCCTCAGAGTCAAGGAGCTGGCTCGCGAATGTGGTTTTGACCTGGCGGGGGTAGCCGCCGCAGAGCCGACGCCCGAGGCGTCGTTCTATCCGGAGTGGCTGGCCCGAGGCTATGCCGGCGAGATGGCGTACCTCAAGGGACGCCGGGGCGAGATGCGGGCTGACGCCAGGTCCCTGCTGCCAACAGCCAAATCATTGATATGCCTCGGCTTAGTTTACAACACTGCAAACCCCTTCACAGGGGATGCCGACCCGGAAAAGCAGGGGTGGGTTTCGCGGTACGCCTGGGGTGAGGACTACCATCCGCTCATCCGGGACCGTTTGCTCGGGCTGGTGGATGCGATGCAGCGAGAGGCCGGGACCTTCGACTTCAAGGTGGCCGTCGATACATCTCCCTTGCTGGAGAGGGCCTACGCTCATCATGCCGGATTGGGATGGATCGGCAAGAACACCTGTCTCATCAACCAGCAGATTGGATCGTGGGTCCTGCTAGGCGAAATCCTGACCTCCCTCGATCTGGAGCCGGATCAACCCGCGCCGTTCCGGTGCGGAACATGCACGCGCTGCATCGAGTCTTGTCCCACGGAGGCTCTTGTCCCCACAGGCCTGGAAGCGGGACCGGCTTACGCATTGAATTCGGAGCGCTGCATCTCTTACTGGACGATCGAGCTGCGGGGGCCGATTCCCGAGGAAGGCCGCGAGCAGATGGGGGCGCATGTTTTCGGCTGTGATATTTGCCAGGATGTGTGCCCGTGGAACGGGCGCGCAGCCACGACGGCCGAGCCGGCGTTTCAACCAAGCACGATAATGCCTGCGCTCGAAGACATCGCCGCCCTGACGGAAGAGGAGTTCAATGCGCGGTTCGCCGGTTCGCCCATCGAGCGGTCGCGCTATCGGGGGTTCCTGCGGAATACCGCCGTCGCCATGGGGAACAGCGGCAACCGGAAGTTTCTGGGAGCACTGAATCGTATGGTGGCGGGTCCGGACCCGCTGATCCGCGAACACGCAGCCTGGGCGATCGAACGGCTAGAAAGGGGAGCGGACATCGGCTCAGCGACACGGCCGGAAGTCTAAGGGGGTTCTCTGGCCGGAAGCGGCTAGAGCGGACAGAACAGATCCGCCTCGCGCGGCGCGCGTCCCAGCCGGAAGCTCATCACTCATCGACGGTGCAAAAAACCGGCTGAATCATGAGGGTCGGCGATGGGCCGGTCGTTTGCACCGTGAGATTGTAGCGGCCTGGTTTCGTATTGGCCGGAATGGTAAAGCGGATCGCCTCGGCAGTCTGCTCCTTGACCTCTACTTCGGAATCCTGCTCGCCGATGGTTAGAAACAACTTGGCGACGTGCTGCGCGTCGAGGTTTTCTCCCGACACAACCAATTCATCACCGGGCTTTCCGTTTGGGGGTTCCACGGTCTGCAGGCGGGGCGTCTGGGCCAAGGCAACCAGCGAGACCGACAGCGCTATCAGGAGAATTCGCGATCTTAGGCGCATAATTCTCAACCTCCTCAATTCCAGCTAGCCAAAACTAGTGACAGCCCGCCGATCTGCGGCGACGCGATTGATCCAAGGCGGCTGTGTGCGTAACTAATACTATGCTGGCGCTCACCGAATTGCAATACTGTACCTTATGCGCCAGAACACCACCAAACAGATGCTGCGGGAGGGCAAGATTGCCCTGGGCAGCGCCATGATCCAATTCCAGTCGGCGGAGGTGCCCCGCATGTTCGCGGCGGCCGGCCTGAACTGGATTTTCATCGACACCGAGCACGGCTGCTTCACGATTGAGACAGTGCAGGACCTGGTTCGGGCCTCGCTCATGACGGCGATTACGCCGATTGTGCGAGTCGCCGATTTGCAGTACTCGCTCGTGGCCCGTTCTCTCGACATGGGCGCCGAAGGCATCATCTTCCCGCGCGTGGAGGACCCGGGGTTGCTGGCCAAGGCCGTCAGTTGGACGAAGTTTCCGCCGCGCGGCATCCGTGGCTTTGGTCTTACGCCCCCGCACGTGGGCTATTCGCCGGCCCCGTTCGGCGAGATCATGCAGCACTGCAACGATGAAACGCTGGTGGTGCTACAGGTGGAAACCGCGGCGGCGCTGGAGCGCTGCGACGAGCTGGCGTCAGTGCCGGGCATCGACGCCATCATGATCGGTCCTGCCGATCTTTCGATTTCGCTCGGTGTGGGCGGACAGTTCGACCACCCCAAGCTGGGGGCGGCGATCGAGAGGGTCATTGAGACTTGCCAGCGCCGCAAGATTTGGCCGTCCATTCACGTGCGGAACCCTCAACTCGCCAAGCATTGGATCGGCAAAGGTATGAAGCTCGTCAGTTGCGGCTCGGAACTGACGATGCTTTGGAACTCCGTCCAAACCTTGGGCAAGGAGATGAAGGCCGCCGCCGGGGAGTGACCTAAACAACGCGCGTTCGCCGTCGGCAAGAGTCCGGACTCCGGGCGCATGGGCAGGCGCCCGGGGTGGCTGCGCCGTTCCGGTTCTAAAGAGCATGGCAAGCAATCGCGGCGCTGGAGAGGAGTTCCCATCGAAGAGCTTTCGTTCTTCCTCCGGCGGCTGGAGCGGTCTGACCGGGAACACGTGGCCGTATCTGGTCCTGCTGGCCGAAGTGCTGATCTTCTACCGCTTCGTCCTTTTCTACGACGGCTACGTCATTCCCTGGGACATGCGTTGGGACCATTTCCCGATCGCAACGTTCATGGCGGAGTCCTTCCGCAACGGGGAGTTGCCGTTGTGGGATCCCTTCACTTACTGCGGCCGGCCGCTTTTCGCGAACATCCAATCGCAGCTCTTCTATCCGCCGACGTTCCTGGCGATCGCCGCCAGCAACTGGACGGCGGCAGATGACTTGCTTTACGCGATGGAGTGGCAGTCGGTGCTGCATGTTTTTCTCGGCGGCGCGTTTACTTACGTGCTGATGCGCCACCTCGGCACAAGTCGCGCCGCCGCCCTGGTGGCTGGTACGATCTACCAACTCGGCGGGTATTTTCCTTCGCAAGCACAGCACCTCGTGGGAACCGACGTCGCTGGGTGGATGCCCCTGACGTGGCTGGGGGTGCTGGCCCTCCGCAAGGGATGGGATATTCGATGGGCTGCGGCGCTTGCCTTCGGCCTAGCAATGTCCGTCTTCGCGGGGCTGCCGGCGCAGATGGCCATCACATTCACGGCCTGCGGCCTGCTCGCTGTCCTGTTGATCGTGTTTCGGCTGGCGCCCCCGAGGTTGCTGGCCACGGTGCTGGGCTGTTGCGCTTTTGCTCTGCTACTGGCGGCGGTTCAGTTCATTCCGACCGCGCAGCTCACCTTCTTGAGCGTCGCGCAGTACCGTACTGATTGGCTGGGGACGGGCGGGGGCTTGCCCCTCGCCAGCCTCGCGTCGCTCGTTTGGCCGAACTATTACGGGATTTTCGATCTCGCAACCTACAAGCATCCTTGGGACCCGACCTTCCTTTATGTGTATTGCAGTTGGGGCGGCTTGCTGCTCACAGTTGCCGCGATGACAGCCCGGCGGACCCGGGAATCCGCGATGTTCGCGCTGCTGACGGTCATCTCCGTGTTTTGGATGCTGGGTGATCAAACCGTCGTGGGCCGGTGGGTTTTCGCGGTACTGCCGCAGCAAGTTCAGATTGGTCTGCATCCCGAGTTTGCGCTGGCTGTTTTTGTGCTGTCGATGGCCGTGATGGCGGGGCTGGGCGCGGAGCAATTTTTGCGAAGGCCGCCACTGCAATACGCCGCGGTAGCCATCATCGCGTTGGATTTGACGCTGGTTGGGTCAGGGCGGGCGATGAACGCCTTTCCCATCGCCATAGAACCGGGCGTAGCCCACCACCACTTCGACGGCCATCCGGAGATTCTCAATGGCGTGCGAGAGGTAATCCACCGGACCGATCCCCCGGCCCGCATTGATACACTCGGCGATTCGCTCAATTGGGCGATGTCCGCGCCCTTGATGAAAATACCCTCGGCCAACGGAAACGATCCTTTTGCGCTGGCGCGGCTGATTCAGGTACGGCTGGCGTTTTGCGAAGGGGAGCGCTGGGGCCGCTGGTATGAAGTGTCGTGGCTGGATTCGCCGGTGCTGGACCTGGTAAATGTCGGCGCGGTGCTCAGCCGCGATCCCCTGGATGCAGCTCAGGTGGCGCAGGCGAGGTTTGTCGAGGCCCCCGAAGTGCCGGGACACCACATCTACGAAAACACCGAAGTACTGCCACGCTTCTTTCTGGTAGGCCGTGTGCGGCGGGCCGGCGAGATGGCGGAGGCCGTCAAGATTTTGCATTCGGCGGAGTTCGATCCGCGAAACGAAGCCGTGGTGGAAGGAGACTTTGAGTTTGCCGATTCGCTTGATGCCGGGGCCGGAGACGTGCGGGTCGTGGAATATTCGCCCCGACGCGTGGTGCTCGAGACCGACTCCCCTGCTCCCGCGTTTCTTGTGACTTCCGAGAACCACTATCCAGGCTGGAACGCGTCCATAGACGGCGAGAAGCGGCCCCTCTACTACACGAATGTTTCGTTTCGAGGACTGCCGGTGCCGGCGGGCCGCCACGAGATTGAGATGCACTTTGACCCGCCGATCCTGAAGTACTCGGGGGGCATTAGTCTGCTCACCTGGGGCGTTTTTGCCCTGCTCGCGATTCGTTCCAGGCGAAGTGCTCATCGAAAACGCTAGGAAAGCGTCATGATGTTGGCCGGCGGATAGCAGCGTGTGGCGTGGCAGACTGTCCGCAATAGGTGAGGAAGCCTCTACGTAATGGATCTCAGCGTCCCCAGCCTGCACCGGCCGATCGCCCGCTACTTCCGGAGCAAGCGGTTTCGCGCTTTCGGCCGGGCGTTTGGCATCACTAGCGCGACGCGAATCCTCGACCTGGGCGGCTACGAATACTACTGGAGTTTCTTTCCACAGAAGCCGAGGGTGACGATCGCCAATCTCGATCCGCCTAAGACGCGCCAAGCAGGTTTTCATTGGGTGATCGCCGACGCCCGCTGCTTGCCGTTTCGGGATCAGGCATTCGATGTTGTCTTCGCAAATTCCATCGTCGAGCACGTCCCCGGCGAGCCGAACCGGCGGGCCTTCGCGGAGGAAGTGCGTCGCGTCGGGCGGCGCTACTACGTGCAGACACCCAGCCGCTGGTTTCCGGTAGAGCCGCACCTGATGACGCCACTGATTCACTATCTGCCGAAGCGCGCGCAACGACCGCTGTTGCGCTATGGCACGGTGTGGGGGCTGCTGGCGCGCCCGACGCCGGAGGGTTGCGACGCCTTCCTGCGTGACATCGACCTGCTCACCGAAAAGGAGATGCGGCAGCTTTTCCCGAACGCTGAGATTTGGAAGGAGCGGTTTCTGGGGTTGACGAAGTCACTGATCGCGGTCTCGGCGCAGAAGTAGCCCAACCGCTCTCTCCCGGGGATCAACCTCCGCGAAGTTTCCGATCCGTTGCCGGTTACACCACGCCCAACGCCAGCATTGCTTCGGCGACTTTGATAAAGCCGCCGATGTTGGCGCCTTTCACGTAGTTCACATAGTCGCCCTCGCGGCCCCAGGTGGCGCACTGCTGGTGGACCTGCGCCATGACGTCTTTGAGGCGGCTGTCAACGTCGGTGCGCGTCCAGGAAAGATAAAGGGAGTTCTGCGCCCGCTCGAAGCCGGAAACAGCCACACCGCCGGCGTTGGAAGCCTTGCCGGGAGAGAAAAGAATCTTCGCATTCAGAAAGACATCGATGCCTTCGGGAGTGGTCGGCATATTGGCGCCTTCCGCCACCGCCCACACGCCGTTCTTGATGAGGGCTTTAGCATCCTCCCCGTCGATCTCATTCTGCGTGGCGCACGGCAGGGCGATGTCGGCTTTCACGCCCCAGGGCCGTTGCCCGTCGTAATATTTGCACTTGAACTTCTCCGCGTATTCCGAGATCCGGCCGCGCTCCACCTGTTTGAGGTTCATGAGCCAGGCCAGCTTTTCGGCGGTGATGCCTTTGGGGTCGTGGATGAAGCCCGAAGAATCCGACATGGTGACGACCTTGCCACCCAATTCGGTGACCTTTTCCACGGCATACTGTGCCACGTTTCCGGAGCCGGATACGAGGCAGGTTTTGCCTTTCACTTCCTTGCCGCGTGTTTTCAACATCTCGCAAAGGAAGTACACCAGGCCGTACCCGGTGGCTTCCTTGCGGATCAAGCTGCCCCCGAAGGCGGGGCCCTTGCCGGTGATGGCTCCCGCGAAGCGGTGGCTGAGGCGCTTGTACTGGCCAAAAAGAAATCCAATTTCCCGGTCGCCGACTCCGATGTCCCCGGCGGGAACATCGATGTCTTCCCCGATGTATTTCCACAGCTCCGTCATGAACGATTGGCAAAAACGCATCACTTCGTCATCGGACTTGCCGTGCGGATTAAAGTTCGCGCCGCCCTTGGCGCCGCCCATCGGCAGCGTGGTGAGGCTGTTCTTAAGCGTTTGCTCAAAACCCAGGAACTTCATGATGCTCAGAGACACCGAGGGATGGAACCGGAGCCCGCCTTTGTAGGCGCCGATGGCGTTGTTGAACTGCACCCGGAACCCGCGGTTCGTGCGAATGTTGCCCCGATCATCCTTCCAGTTCACGCGGAACGTGATAATGCGGTCCGGTTCCGTCAGCCGCTCGAGAATCTGCCCCTCGCAGTACTTGCGATGCTGCAGGACGAAAGGCATGAGGAATTGGGCCGCTTCGTGGACCGCCTGATGGAACTCCGGCTGCCCGGGGTTGCGGCGGATTAGCCCGTTCATGAATCTCTTGAGTTCCGCGTCGGCGTTCAATTCGGTTTTCTTGTTGTTCTTGTTGTTCCTGTTGGCCACAATCATCCTCCCTGGCGGCTTGTCGCTCGTCCGCCAGAAGGTCGGGGAACCTTTCGGCGTTGATTTGGCGGAGACTTCCCCCTCGCAACGCAGCGAGCACCCGACAGTGCGCTCGCCCCGGCGAAAAGGTGGGAGTCAATTTTACTTTCCGGAAGCTAAGAAGTGCAAACGCGCCCTGGGGGCGATAGGGGAATCTAAAGGAATCAGCGATGGCCGGAATCTAAAGATGGGAAGGGTGGGCCTAGTCTGCGTGCGCTTTCCGGGTGCGTTCCACCTCGTCACCGCCGGACTCGGACTCAGCTCGACCGCCGGAGGACGCACCCGAAGGTTCGTCGAGAAAGGCTCCCTCTTGGGCATACTCAGCCAGCTTTTCAATCGAACGGATCATCAAGCGGCGGCGGCCGATCTCAACGCAGCCGGCCCGCTGCAGGCGGTTCAGGGCGCTTGACGTCGTCTCGCGCGTCGCGCCGACCAGTCCGGCGAGTTCTTTCTGGGAGAGCCGGATCTGGGCGTCGGAGTTGCCTGATTGGGGCCGGCCGGACTGCGCCCACTGCAGCAGAAGGCGCGCCAAGCGCTGCTCCACGTCGAGAAAACAGAGCCACTGGAGTTGCTCTTCCAATAGCTGAACCTTTCGGCCAAGAAACGGCGCGAAAGCCTTCCAGAACTCCGGGCGACTCTGCGCGTATTCAAGGGCGGACTCTCTCGAGACCATCGTTACGGAGGCCTTTTCAAGGACCTCGGCGGCCGCCCGGCGCGCGCTTTCCCCAAGCAGGGCGCCCTCACCAAAGAGCTGGCCTTCCTCGACAACGCCGAAGATGCAGTGCTTGCCGCCACGGCCGAGGCGATAGAGCTTTACATAGCCGCTGCGGAGTAAATAGATGTGGTCGCTGCTGTCGCCGGCATCGTAGAGACGCGTGCCCGCACTGAGGTTAGACAGGCTGACCGCGCCCGGCAGTCTGGAAAGCTCCTGCCCGATAGCCTCGATCGACAGCTCTCGATGATCGTTGGTCACGGTTGCAAGGTTCGGCCTTAGGATAGCAGAGTTTTCGCGCGGGAGGACTTAGATCAGGCGACCCGACTGCAATTTTTGCCTGGCCTGTTTCGCTTCCTGGAACTCTTTTTCCAGGCCGTTCTCCGCCATCTGCTTTCGGAATTCCCGCAGCCTCTCGATAAAGAGGCCCAGCGCCCGATCCACATTGGAGCGGTTCGTAGAGAGGATATCGCGCCAAATCTCGTAGGGACTTTCCGCCAGCCGCGTCATATCCCGCAGGCCAGGCCCGGCCACGCGCCCATGATCCTCCGAGGGGAGCTGTCCGGCAACAGAGGCGGCAAGAGCGCTTGCCACAAGCTGGGGCACATGCGAGGTCCAGGTGACGATTTCGTCGTGCAACGAGGCCGGAAGCACGAAGACGCGAGCGCCGATGCGGCCGATCCATTCGACAAACTCAGCCACAACGGGCGCTTTCGGCATTTGCCCGCCAAAAGGAGTCAACACATAGGTTGCTCCAACAAATAGATCGGGGTCGGCCCGCTCCACGCCTCGCTGTTCCTTGCCCGCCATCGGATGTCCGCCCACAAACCAAGGGTTCTCCGCGAAAAGAGCGGCGGCACTGCCGGCAATAGCCTCCTTGGTGCTGCCCACATCGGTCACCAGGGCATCCCTCTGCGCTTGCCGCCGGACCTGGGGCAGGATCTCGAGAATTCCGCTGATGGGCTGCGCGAGGTACACCAGGTCGGCCCGCTCCACGCCCTCATCAAGGCTGACCCCTTCCTGAATGGCGCCGCGCCGGACGGCCGCCTGCAAGGTGCGGTCAGAGCTGACGCCGAGGATGCGCCCCTGGAAACCGTGTTTGCGCAAGGCTAATCCGAAGGAGCCACCGATAAGACCGACTCCTACGATGGTTACTGTTTGAATGGACATGAATCCGTAGAAAGAAGGGCCGGCTTAGGCCTTGCGCGGAGTCCCGCCGCCGGACTTGGAGGATGTCTCCTTGGCGGGCGCCGCCTGCGAGGACGCCTCGACATGGCCGCCGTTTGACGGGGGGAGAGACACTTGGACGCCGCGCATTACTTCCATGATCCTCTCGAAGATCCTTTGCACCGCCTCGCCACTAAGAGGACCCTTGTTGTGGGCCTGCATCTTGGCAAGCACATCAGCCTCGCGCTTGGGTTCGTGGACAGGGATGGCGTCTCTTCGCTTCAGAGGGGCCAGCGCCAGTACGCAACGTGCGCGTTCGTTGAGAAGATCCAGGATCTGACGATCCAACTCATCAATTCGAACCCGCCACTCGGAGAGATCCATGAAATTGTCCTTGTCCGCTCTATCGCGCCCGCCCGTTCAGGACCAAGCCACCCTTGAGCTGCTTCGCCAAGGCCGTGAGACGCGCGGCCAAGTCCGGCTTGCCGCTATGCTGCTCAATCAAGCGCATAATGGCGCTGCCCACGACAGCCGCGTCCGCATGCGGCGCCAAGGCCGCCATGTGCTCCGGCGTCGAAAGACCGAAGCCGACGGCCAGCGGCAAAGCCGTTACGCGGCGTGTCCTTTCAATCAGGGCGACAGCATGCTCGGAGAGCGCTGCCTGCTCGCCAGTAACTCCAGCTCTTGAAACAAGATAAACGAAACCGGCGCTGGATTGCGAGAGTTTTCTCAGACGATCGTCGGGGGTTGTCTGCGAAACCAGGAAAACCGGATCCAGATTGTTGCGCCTCATCTCGATGAGATACGGCTCAGCTTCCTCAATGTTGAGGTCGGTCATGAGCGCGCCATCCGCGCCCGCCCCGGCCGCGTCGCGCGCAAAACGGTCGAATCCGTAGCGTAATATGGGATTGAGATAGCTGAACACGATGACAGGGATCTGTGACCGTTGACGCAGCTCGCGAAGAATGTGGAGCACTTTCGTGAGGGTCGTTCCGGCCTTCAGGGCACGGTCTCCCGCCCGCTGAATCACAGGACCATCCGCGATCGGGTCGGAGAACGGCACGCCCAGCTCAATGATGTCAGCACCACCTTGTTCGAGTGCCAGCACTAACTCGACCGTCCGGCCGGGACTCGGATCGCCCGCGGTGATATAGGCGATGAGGCCGCGCGTGTTTTCCTGCCTGAGGCGCCCGAAGGCTTTTTCGATTCGAGTCATTGCGTACGTTTCTTTGCTATCGAAAGGCGCTACCAGGCGAGTCGGCGTGGAAACAGCTTCGGCGTGCGCCGGGCAGGGCATGCCGATCCCTCGGGGTAGCGATGCTATCCCAAATCCGGCATATTCTCACGGAAGATGCCGATGTCCTTGTCACCGCGGCCCGAAAGGTTAATCAAAAACGTCTGCCCTTTCGCCTGCGGCGCGCGCTTGACGGCTTCGGCCACGGCATGGGCTGATTCGAGCGCCGGGATAATTCCTTCCATCCGCGAAAGGAGTTTGACGGCTTCTATCGCTTCCTCATCCGAACTGGAAAGGTATTCCACACGCCCCTCATCGTGCAGCCAAGCGTGCTCGGGACCGATCGAGGCGTAGTCCAAACCGGCGGACACCGAGTGGGTGAGCGCGATCTGCCCGTCGTCGTCCTGCAGCACGTAGCTATAGGTGCCGTGCAAAACACCCGGACCGCCACCGGAAAAACGCGCCGCGTGATCGCCAAGTTTCGGCCCGCGGCCTCCGGCCTCGACGCCCACCATGCGGACTCGCTCATCGCCGAGGAAAGCATGAAACAGGCCGATCGAATTGCTTCCGCCCCCAACGCAGGCCAGCAGTAGATCCGGCAGACTACCGCCCAACATGGCCATGAACTGCCGGCGCGCTTCACGCCCGATCACGCTCTGGAAATCGCGCACCATGCGTGGATAAGGATGCGGCCCCAGCGCGGAGCCGAGCAGGTAATGCGTCGTCTCGAAATTCGTAACCCAGTCGCGCATCGCTTCACTGATAGCGTCTTTCAGCGTGCGGCTGCCAGCGTCCACACCAACGACCTCAGCGCCGAGAAGCCGCATACGAAAAACGTTGAGGCTTTGCCGCCGCATATCTTCCTCGCCCATGTAGACGCGGCAGTTGAAGCCGAACAGCGCGCACACCGTCGCCGACGCCACCCCGTGCTGGCCGGCGCCTGTTTCGGCGATGATGCGCTTTTTGCCCATGCGCCGCGAAAGCAGCACCTGCCCTAGACAGTTGTTGATCTTGTGCGCGCCGGTGTGCAGCAAATCCTCGCGCTTCAGATAAATCTCCGCCCCGCCCAAGTGCCGGCTCAACCGCCGAGCGTGATAGAGCGGCGTCGGACGCCCGGCGAACTGCCGGAACAGCTCGTCCAACTCGGCCTGAAATTCGGGATCGCCGGCGGCCTCGTTGTAGGTGGCATCGAGCTGATCGAGCGGCGCCACCAGAATTTCAGGCACGTACCGTCCCCCGTAAGGACCGAAGTGGCCCAAGGCATCCGGCACCGTTTGGGGTTTCGCTGCGCTGGCCATCTATTCCTCTTTCAGCTCCATCATCGATCGCGCGGCTTCAAGATACCGCCGCACCTTCTCGTGGTCTTTCACGCCCGGCTTGCTTTCGAGCTTCGAGCTGGCGTCGACGCCGTAGGGGTTCGCCGAGCGAATGGCGCTCACGACATTGCCGTCATCGAGACCACCCGAAACGATGACCCGGCCATGTTTCCCGGTATCACCCGCAAAGCGCCATGGAAAGGTCTCGCCGCTGCCGCCGTAGAAGCCTTCGCGAGAACCGTCGAGCAGGTAGGCGTCGCAGTCATAAGCGCCGGCAACATCGGGATCGAACCTGTCGTCTACCCGGAAAGCCTTCCACACGCGCAATCCGCGCAGTTGAGCGCAAACGCCGGGGCCCTCATCGCCATGCAGCTGCACCACGTCGAGTCGCGCCGCATTCACGATGTGGCGAATCTGTTCGGGCGCCTCGTTCACGAACACTCCGACCCGCAGCACGCGTTTTCTGACAACCGCCGTCATCATGGCTGCTTCCTCGACCCGAACACAGCGCGGGCTGCCAGGGTAGAACACAAACCCCAAGGCGGTCGCGCCATGTTCCGCGGCGAAGATCGCGTCGGCGGCGTTCGTGATGCCGCACACCTTGATGATTTCAAGAGCCACGATGACTCACGTGCTGACATGCCGAACGCCTTCAACCAACGCGGTCAAGGCCGCACCGGGATCAGGCTGCTTCATGAGGCTCTCACCGATAAGAAACGCCTGGAAGCCGGCCTCCATCAAACGCCGAATATCGTCTGAGGTGCGAATGCCGCTTTCGCTGACCGCCAACACGTCAGGCGGCATCAACTCGGCCAGCTCCAACGATGTTTCGAGGGAGACCTCGAGCGTTTTCAGATTGCGGTTGTTGACGCCGACCAGATCGGCGCCGGCCCCCAACGCGCGCGACAGTTCTTCCTCGTTGTGGACTTCGACCAACGCATCGAGAACCAAGCCACGCGTCTCAGCGAGCAGCGCTTCCAAGTCGGAATCCGTCAACGCCGCGACGATCAGGAGCACGGCGTCGGCTCCAGCAGCGGCCGCCTGGAGCAGGTGGTAACGATCGAGTGTGAAATCCTTCCGCAAGACAGGCAGCGCTGTCGCGGCCCGCGCCTGCCGCAGATCGTCGAGCGATCCCTGGAAAAACTGGCGGTCGGTCAAGACCGACAGCGCCACGGCGCCCGCCCGCTCGTAGCTTCGACCGATACCCGCCGGGTTGAAGTCGGCGGCTATGACGCCCGCCGAGGGCGAGGCCTTCTTGATCTCAGAGATGATCGCGGGCTTGCGGCTCGCCAAGGCCTGCCGGAACGAACGCCGCGCAGGGCGGGGCGCCTGCTCCAACTCGGCAGGCGGCTGCAAGGCCTGCTCGGCGAGCAACTCGGCGCGCTTACGCACAATGATCTGATCCAAAACGGTAAGTTCAGTGGAACGCACGCGGGACACCGCCTCGGCTTCAAGCCTCGGCAAATCAATACCTTATGGTAGCGGGCCGGAGGAAGGGGCGTCAATGAATGCGACGGGGCGGTGGTAAACTTGGGTTATGTGGACAGAAGAGGTTCTGGCCCCCGTACTGCGGCTTCCCCGCCCAGAACGCGCGCGTCTCGCTGAGGAAGTTCTGTCCAGCCTTGAAGATCCCGACGAGCAGGTGGCCAGGGCCTGGGCGCAGGAGCTGGAACGCCGCTCCCGGGAAATCGACGAGGGCCACGTCCAGCCGATCGACTGGGACACCGTGCGCCTGGAGATTTTGAAAGAACTCAAGCAAACGGCGCTATTGGCTCGCTACGGCTGCCCTCAGGTGAAGGTACGAGCATCACGAGTTCCGTTCCGCCACATGAAGTCTCGTCCTTCTGATTAATTCACCCGCCTTGATCGGATAACTCAGTTAATATCGAAATGCTCGCGGTGCAGCGACTGGTCGCTGCGCACGAGCACGTGCGTCCGCAGAATGTCTTCGATCTCCTGCAGGTAGGTGTTGTCGCGCGCTTTGAGGAAGCGGGCGATTTCGGGGTTGACACGCAGAGTCATATCCTTCTGGCGTTCTTCGATGGTGGTGGCGACCTTGCGGGCCTCCTCAAGAATTTCGTGCGTCACCGTCTGCACGGATTTCACATTGCCCGAGCCGTGGCAATAAGGGCAGGGCGAACACAGGGCCCGTTCGAGCGACTGCTTCACGCGCTTACGCGTGATCGCCACCAAGCCAAAATCGTTGAACTGCAGCGCCTTCGAGGGCGCGCTGTCGGTCCGCAGCTCCTGATCAAGCGCCACCATGACTCTTTGGCGGTTCTTGCGGTCGTCCATGTCGATAAAGTCGACGACGATAATGCCGCCTAGGTCGCGCAGGCGAACTTGCCGCACAATCTCCTTGACAGCTTCCAGATTCGTATTGACGATGGTGTCTTCCAGGCGGTCGGACTTGCCGACGTATTTGCCCGTATTCACGTCGATGGCGACCAGGGCCTCGGTCTGGTTGATGACGATGTAGCCGCCCGATTTGAGCCAGACCTTCGGGCGCAGAGCCTTCTCAATCTCCTGCGTGACATTGAACTCATCGAAGATGGGCTTGGAACGCGTGTACAGCTTGACCCGCGAGAGAAGCTGCGGCTGAAATCTTTCGACGAACCGCAGGATCCGCTCGTATTCCTCTTCGCCATCGACCCAGATATTCTTGAATTCCTCGCTGAACTGGTCGCGCAGAATGCGCTCCACGATGTCGAGATCCTGGTGAATCAGGCCTACCGACCCACGCTTCTCCGCCTTCTCGCGGATATCCAGCCACAGGTTGTAGAGGAACAGCATGTCGCCGCGGACCTCTTCCTCGCTGGCGCCCTCGCCGGCGGTGCGAACAATGAACCCGCCGGGCATGCCGGTGCGGTGTGTCTGCACGATCGAGCGCAAACGGCTGCGTTCGCCGTCGGAGGCGATCTTGCGTGAGACGCCGACGTGTTCGACCGTGGGCATGTAGACGAGATAGCGGCCCGGCAGAGCGATGTAGGAAGTGATGCGCGCGCCTTTCCGCCCCAGTGGCTCCTTGGCGATCTGGACCAGAATTTCGCGGCCTTTGGACAATAGGTCCGAGATGCTCAACTGCCCGCTGGGAGAAGCGGTCGCTTCAGCCGGCCGCTCCGAGGCGGGCGGAGCCTCTTCCTTTACGTCCCTCTGCTCGCTCTGCTCGCCGCGCGGGCGTCCCGATCGGCGGCGGCCCCTTCTCCCTCGGCGCTGCAGGTAGCGGGAAGAACGCTGGGGACTTCGCAGGCGGGCCTGTTCGGGCTGTTCGCCCTCACCGGGTTGCGCCTCCGGCGCCGCCGCATCTTCGGCGGGCGCTCCTTCCTCAGCGTCGCCAGAAAAAAGAACGGACTCGGCAAAGTTGCTGCGCGGCAATCCCGGGGACGGGTGTCCGTCCGCAGACAGCGATGCGGCTTGGTCACTCAGAGCCTCGACTTCCGCCCGCTCGTCCTCATCAAGGCCGCCCGTGAAGAGCGATCTCTCGCCGGACTCGGGAGAATCCGGAGCTTCGTCCCAGTCATTGGGCTGGTTGCTTTGCGCCGCGTCGAATGGCGTTGCAGGCTCGTCCTGCGGCTCCGCTTCGTTACCGGCGAACGGCGGTATCTCCTCATATCCTCCCGGGCGCAACTCCCGCTCTCCGGCGTCTAGCACGCTTTCGGAGGGAGTCGCCGGCCGCGTATCATCGAGGCCCAGCATCGTCCGAATTCTTGTACCAAAGCCCCAGGCCTGTTTCGATTGCGTCGGCTGCGTTTCCGTTCCGCGGGATTCGGCGCGTTCCCAGGGACGCTCGTCCCGTGGTTCCGCGATCCCTGAACCGAGGTTGGCCCCGGGGTTCTCCGTGTCTTCGGCTGACTCGGCGGCGGAGTCGGACTCGTCCGACGGAGGCTCCTGATCGCGGTACTTGGCCAGCGACTCACCGGGCAGAACCATGAATTCCGTTTCTGTTGGCTCCCGTTCGGGCGAGACTTCGACACGAGGCGGCTCCTCTACCTGGGCCGCGGTTTCCAGGGGCGGTTTTGGTGCATTTTCATCGAGCCGGGCGAATTTTGCATCGGGAAATCCGCCGCGGCCCTGCGGGCGGCGGCGCCCCCGGCGCCCCCGCCGACCACGGCGCTCGCGTCTGGACCGGGATTCACCACCCTCCCCCTGTGGCTGCTCGGGTGCTCCGTTGCTCTGAGAGGGGGCGGCGATGGGCGACTCACTCGGTCTTGTCTTGGCCGGAGGGGTTCGCGCAGGAGATTCCCCTGGGGCGGCTTCGAGGTCTTCCGCCTCCTGAAAGAAATCGGAGACGTACAGAAAGGCGTCGCGCTCCAGGCCGATATCAACAAAAGCCGATTGCATGCCGGGCAGAACGCGCGTCACCCGGCCTTTGTGGATGCTGCCTGCGAGACCCTGCTGCGTCTCTCGTTCGATGTAGATTTCCACGAGCTGATCGTTCTCTAAAATAGCGAGACGGGTCTCGTGCGCTGAAGATGATACAACCAGTTCTTTCGACATGGGAACGCCTCCAGGACTAGGAGGTCCCACGCTGCGGTGCGGCGATAACGAAGCGGAATTTTTCCACGCCCGTCGCCGGGCGCTCAAACTCTCCAACAGATCGCGCGCTCCCTGGGAGCGCTGCGTTCAAACTAGAAAGTAAATTCTGTCATCGAAAAGCGGAGCCTGGCTCCAACGGCCAACTCGACGCTATCGACGAGGAAACCGCCCCCTCCGCATCCGCGGACTTGTGGGCTCCTTCTATTCCCTCTTTTACTTGAAATTTGCCGTTCAACTTTCGGGGCCCGCATTGTGGGCCTCGCTTAAAAATCCTGTTGCTCTCGCCGGCAATCCGGAAGGGGCCGGGATCTCTCGTCCCTTTGGCCTCCGAAACCGCCGGCCGGATCAAAATCCGGTTACGTCTGCGCTCAGTTGGTAAACCGGCGCAAGCGGACGTTGTTCACCAGCCCCAAAAACATGAAGGTGGTGAGTGTGTTTGACCCTCCGTAGCTCATCAGCGGCAGAGGGATACCAGTGACCGGCATCCGCCCGATCACCATACCTACGTTAACGAACAAGTGAAATAGGAGTACCGCAGCCACCCCCATGCAGATGAAAGTTCCCACATTGTCGGCGGCTGTTTGGGCATTGGACACAATCTTCATCAGGACTGCAAAATAGAGGGCCATGGCCAGCACAACCCCCACAAAACCGGTCTCCTCGGCCCAGGCCGAAAAGATGAAATCCGTGTGCGGCACGGGCAAAAAACGCAATTGCGTCTGCGTCCCCAAGGCTAACCCCTTGCCCCAGATTCCTCCCGAGCCGACCGCGATCTGCGACTGGATAGGCTGATAGCCCGAACCGCGCGGGTCCTTATCCGGGTTCATGAACGCCACCAGGCGTTCTTTCTGGTAAGGTTTCAGCGACCGCAGGGTTAGCGGGACGATCAACACCGCCGCCAGCGCCACTACAGCAACGTACTTCCAGCGGAGGCCCACCAGCGCCACGCCCATCGCCAGGATCGGCACATAGCTCAATGCCGTTTTGAGATCCGGCTGGATCGCTACCAACCCCATGGCCAGCGCGAACAAACCAGATATTTGCAACAGGTTGGCGACGTTGAGGCGCTCCCGGGACATGTCCGCCAGAAAGCGTGCCATCACCAATACTAGCACCACTTTGACGAACTCGGAGACCTGTAACAAGACCCCTCCGGGCAGGGCGATCCAGCGCCGGGCGCCGCCGCCGACGTGCCCAAACAAAGCCACGCCCACCAAACCCAACAGACCCGCCACATAGAAAATGTAAACGTGTTCGACCAGCCAGTTATAGTCGACGAGGGAAAGGATCCACATCAAGATGATGCCAACGACGATCCAAACAACCTGCCGGTAGTGGGCGTCTTGCCAGACGGTGTTGCGGGTGGCGCTGTAGATCTCGAGGACGCCGAGCGTGGAAATTGCCAGCGCAAGGCCGATGAGGGCCCAGTCGAAATCGCGCACCGAATGTTGCGCCGGCATCGTTACTTCCCCTGCAAGAGACTCGCTGTTTCCGTAGGCTTTGGCAGCTCGCGCTGGCGAGCCCATTCCAGCCGCTGCTCCTTGTCGAAGTGAGCTTTGATTACGTCGCGGACGATCGGCGCGGCGAGGTGTCCATGTTCGCCGTTTTCAAACAGAGCAGCCACCACAATCTCGGGAGCCTCGCACGGCGCGAAGCCAACAAACCAAGCGGTGTCTTTCAGATTAGGATCAGCCTTGCCAGAGGTGTATTGCATGGAGGCAAGTTGCGCTGTGCCGGTCTTGCCGCAGACTTCGTGTCCTGGCAGGCGGGCCCGTACACCGGTTCCCCCCCCGTTGACCACGCCGCGCAGTCCCTGGATGATCGGTTCGATTTCCCGAGGTTCCAACGGAATCTTTACAGGCTCCGGGGCCTCAAAACCGGGCCGCAGTTCCCGCAATTCTTCATGAGGCACCAGGTGGGGAGCATGCCATTCGCCCCGCATCGCCAGCCCGGCATAGGCGTACGCCATTTGCAGCGGTGTCACGGTCAAGGCGCCCTGACCGATGGCCACGGAGATCGTCTCTCCGGCGTACCACTTTTCGCGCAAGCGCCGAAGCTTCCACTTGGTGGAAGGGACCACGCCCTCGGCCTCGTTGGGAAGATCAATGCCGGTGCGGTGTCCCAGGCCCGCTAGCACCGAATATTCGGCGATCTTGTCGATGCCCAGCCTGTTGCCCAGCGTGTAGAAGAAAACGTCGCAAGACTGCGCAATCCCCTTCTCCAGGCCGACGGCCCCGTGGCCGCCACGAAGATGGCAGCGGAAAAAGCGGCCGTAGAATCGCGCACCGCCGTGGCAGACGGCGCCGAAATCGCTGTCCAGGACGCCTTCCCGGGCCCCGGCCAGCGCCACGATCGGCTTGAAAATCGATCCCGGGGCCAACTGCGCCTGGATGGCACGATTGAGCATCGGTTTCTCGGCATCCTGATTCAGCCCGAGCCAGCCCGACGCGCTGATGCCGCCCACGAATTCGTTCGGATCGTAATTCGGCCGGCTGACCAGAGCCAACACCTCTCCGTTGCGGGGGTCAAGAGCAACCACGGCGCCGCGGCGGTTCTCCATCGCCAGTTCCGCCACAACCTGGAGATCGAGATCAAGAGTAAGCCTGAGACTGCGCCCCGGCAAGGCATCGACAATGCGCAGCACTTCGCGCTCGCGTCCAAGGCTATCGACAACAACCTGCCGGCTGCCGTCGACTCCGCTGAGAATATCGTTATACTCGCGCTCGATGCCCGCCTTGCCGATCTCCGCGCCAGGCTCAAAATTAATGAACTCCTCGCGGTCGAGTTCAGCGTCGCTGACCTCGCCCACATAGCCGATGACATGGGAAGCGAGACCGCCGCGGGGATAGAGCCTCTTCTGGGAACGGATCAGTTCCAGCTCGCGGAAGACAGAACGGTTGGCATCGACGAAGGAGACTTCCGCCGGCGTCAGATACTCCTTGACGATGACGGCCTGGTATTCCGGAGCATTCGTGTTCTCGAGGCGGTCAAGTTTGGCCCGCAGGCTGCCGTAGCTGATGTTGAGGCCTTCCGCAACGACCGGAAGATGATCGGGACGAACGGCGGTTCGCGACAGCAGGACCTTGTAACTGGGGCTGTTATCGACAAGGACACGCCCATCGCGGTCGAGAAGCTTGCCGCGCGGCGCCAACAGAGGCAGGGACTTGATGCGGTTGCTCTCGGCGCGGGCCTCGTAAATCTCCGGGCTTTGGACCTGCAATTGCCAAAATCCGGAAAGCAGCCATAAAAACGCTATGGCCGTCAAATATTGAAAGACGGCGATTTGCACATCGCCGTTCTTTCGCGACCCGTTGGAGTAGAGATTCACCTCGTTTTCTTCAACCGATCAAGCAAGGGATAGAGAACCAACGAAACACCCGCATGCGCGGAAGCGGTGAGCAGCGTCCGCGACAGATTAAAATCCACTTCGTTCGCCAACAGCATGTGCTGCATTAACCAGAACAGCAGCTGCTGAACGAGAAAAAACAGGGCCGCGAGGACGCTCCGCGCCCCTGGATAGCTCACTTCGATGACGAGACTGACCGACCCGGCCAAGTACCCGACCACCGTTTTGATAATACCAAACAGCCCTACAGGACCATGCGTAAGGGCGTCCTGCGCCAACCCGATGGCACTCCCCATCAACAGGCCCGCGGCCACATCACGCTGGCTCAGGGCCAGATACACGACAATGAGCAGCGGCAGGTCGATCAGCCCGAACTGACTCCAAAAAAGCGGCAGGTAAACCTGCAGCATCACCGCCACAACCACCACCGCCAGGCTCATGCCGGCGCTGAGTTGAGCGGCTTCGGGCCGCAACAGCCGTGGAACACTGGCCTGCATCGCGTGTGCCATTCAGCGAGTCGCAGCGGGAACGGAAGCGCCACCAGCCGTTTCCGCCCGGCCTGCTTCCCCGCTTCCCTGCCCCGCGGCGGCCGCTCCCTGATTGGTTCGCGGCGTGGTTGCCTGCGGCCGGCTTGCACCGGTCCGGGGGGCTGGCTGCGCCGCCGGGGAAGTGGTCTCGAGGGCCGGCTGTGTTCGTTTCTGTGGTTGAACCTCCGTGGGCGGCGTCAGACCCAAGTTGAAGTTGGGCGGCTTTGTCCCAGGGGCGCCCTGCCCAAAGACATGGCCCTGCGCCGCCCCCACCGCCCGATACCTCTGCTCCAGTCGATCCGCGTCGGTCGTGGGTTCGGAGGACGTGGGTGGAGGCGTGGCGGAAACAGCGTCCTGCGTTGGACTCTCCGCACCCCCTCCGCCGGAAGAATCCGGCGATCCAGGAGGCAGTTCCCCCGAAATCAGCGGGTCTGCCGGGGGCGGCGGCATCAAATAAGTCGGTGCCTGTGGCCGATAGTTGGGGGGAACCTGCTGGTGCACACCCTCGGTGATGATGAGAACTTCCTCCAGCCGGTTCAACTCCACGAAGGGTCTCGCGAAGATCTGTTGAAACTCCGTACCGGGGGCCACTCGGGTCACGACGCCGACCGGTAGACCTTTAGGATAGATACGGTCGTCCCCGGAGGTATAAATTTCGGCGCCCACCGGCAACTCGACTTCGTTCCCGATGTAGTCGACGCGGCCCTCTCTCTTGCCGGTGCCCTTCAGCACGCCGTGTTCACGCGAATCAAGCAGCATCACGCCGACCGCGCTGTCAGCATCGTTGATCAGCAACACCAGGGAAGCGCCCCCGAACACGGCCTGCACTTTGCCCACCACACCGTCTGGCGTCATCACCGCCATGCCCGGCTCAATGCCATCGCCGGAGCCCTTGTTGACAAAAACTTCCTTGGCGTTGGGATTGGCTCCGGCGGCGATCACAGAGGCAATCACAGTTTTGGAGGGGATCGCTTTCTGATAGGCCAGCAGGTCTTCTTCCCGCCCAAAGCGGGCGAGGAGCCGCCGCAGTTGCTGCCGCTCGAGTTTCAGCTCGTCGAGTTCCCGCCGCAGCCGGGCGTTTTCGCCGCGCGCGCCGCGCAGCCAAACGTAGTCCTCCCAAGTCGAGCCGAAGAAACCCGTGGCGCTGTCCACGAGCTTTTGGATGGGCATGAAGATGGAGACAGCCCAGACGCGCAGCAAACGAACGTCGTCGTTGCGGCGCACCTGGTAGCCGAGCAGCACAAACTGCGCCACCAGAACCACCACCAGAATGGCGGTGTTGCGATGCCGATAGGCAAAATCTTCCACGGTGCTCAATCGCCGGCTGCTCCGCAGGCCGGCTCCTGATGGCCCGCTGAACGCGGCCATCGCGCCTGCGCGGCACTTCTGTTAGTCCAGCGAGATGCGCCGCAGCAGTTTGAAATCACTTAGCATCCGTCCCGTCCCCAGGACCACGGACGCGAGCGGGTCTTCCGCAATCGACACAGGCAAGCCGGTCTCTTCCCGGATACGCACATCCAGATTTCTCAGCAGCGCGCCGCCGCCGCTCAGCACAATGCCCCGGTCGCTGATATCGGCGCTCAACTCGGGCGGCGTCCGCTCCAGGGCGACGCGGATCGCGTTCAGAATCGTGCCGACGCAGTCGGAAAGCGCTTCACGAATCTCCGCATCGTCGACGGTCACGGTGCGCGGGACGCCTTCGATGAGGTTGCGACCCTTGATCTCCATCGTGAGTGGCTTCTCGAGCGCGTACGCCGATCCAAGCTGAATCTTGACTTGTTCGGCGGTGCGCTCGCCAACCAGAAGATTGTATTTCCTCTTCAGGTAGCTGATGATCGCTTCGTCCATCTCGTTGCCGGCGACACGCACCGACCGCGAGTAAACGATGCCCGACATCGAGATCACCGCGACGTCCGTCGTGCCGCCGCCGATATCCACTACCATGTTACCGGACGGCTCGGTGATCGGCAGCCCCGCGCCGATGGCCGCCACCATCGCCTGCTCGACCAGGTGCACTTCGCTCGCATGCGCCCGGTAGGCCGAATCCATGACCGCCCGCTTTTCCACCGGCGTGATCTCACTCGGCACCCCGATAACGATGCGCGGGTGGACAAGCATCTTGCGGTTGTGCGCCTTCTGGATGAAGTAGGTCAGCATCTTTTCCGTGACCTTGAAATCGGCGATGACGCCGTCCTTCATGGGCCGGATGGCGACGATGTTGCCGGGCGTCCGGCCGATCATCTCCTTGGCTTCTTTCCCGACCGCCTCGACCTCGCCGGTGTTCTTATTGATGGCGACAATGGAAGGCTCATTGACGACGATACCTTTGCCCCGCACGTAGACAAGCGTATTGGCTGTGCCGAGATCGATCGCGAGATCCCGTGAAAACAGACTGAAAATCGACCGAAAATTCATTTCTTGTTTCCGACTCTTCCCAAGCCGCGCGGGCGAGCCTGCGGCGCCGACAACCTGATTGGCTATCTACTTGGCGGGATGTGAGGCCGCTCAGATCTGTCCGAAGATTCCATCGGCCGTTTGGTGCGGGAAACCCATGCTACGGCGGCAGCGCCGCCTCGGGGCGGGAAGCAACGGCTCCAGCTTCCGCGGACTGCAATAAAACGTACTTGAAGTCTTGTGTATTGTATATCGTACCCGAAATTGCGGCCCAGTAGGGTAAGGCCCTAAGGGGCCTCCTCTGACGGCGCTTAGCCGCGCGGACGAACAGCCCGATTCAGACCGCTGATGGCTCAGTGGGTGTAGGGAAACGTACGTCGGGCGCCGCCAGACAGGACCCTCGAAGCCCGTCCTCGGGATGCCCAGCGGGCCGGGCACGCGCTATTTTCCGAGTGTCGCGGTCCAATGGATGGCAACCTCGACCGGCGATGCGCTCTCCACCGGGCAGTTGAAAAGGAACCGCTGGCCGTCCGGCGCGGGATCGTAGGTGGACTGATAGTGTTCCGTCCAAAAGGTGGGATCACAGGTCGTGAAGAGAACTCTGGGGTTCGAAGCTTCGAAAATGTTCCCGGGCCGAACGTCCACCGCCATCAATTGGTGGTCGGGCGTCAGGTAATACAATTCACGGCCATCGCGCCGCCAACGCGCCCCCGCTCCTCCGGCTGTTGAAGCTTGCCTGGATCCTTGCGGCCCGGGCTCCGTGCCGGTGACCGCCTTCGGCGATGGCCTCACATAAACCTCATGTCTGCCCGACTCATTCGAGGTATAGGCGATCCAACGGCCGTCAGGAGAAAAATGGGCGTCGGTGTCGGCAAACGTTCTCTGCAGGAAGGGCAGTGGCGCGCGCGTTCCCTGGAGCGGCAAGACAAGAAGATGCCGGCTTAAGCGGGGTTGGTCTCTTTGAAACAGGAGGAACCGTCCATCCAGCGACCAGTCGGTCGGCGCCGTGGCGTCCTCCAGGAGTTCCTCATCTTCACTTCCGTCTGAAGCCAGCCGCTGATATAGGCCCTGGCGGCCGCCCTTGCGGTCCGATGAAAAGGCAATGCGGCTTCCGTCGGGCGACCAAATCGGTTGCCAATCATTGGCGGGATGAGAGGTCAGCCGCTGAGGCACCCCGGCGCCGAGGTCCAGCACCCAGACATCACGATTGCCGGTGTAGGGATCCGGCATGCTGACCGCCAGTTTCCTTCCATCGGGTGAGATACGGGGCTGGATCTGCTCGCCCGGGGCGCGGATCGATTCCAGGCGTCTTCCGCTGCGATCAAACCAGGAGAGTTGAAGCAGGCCGGAACCCCGGCGGTACACCAAGACCTCTCCATTGGCGGAAGTCGAAAAATCAGCGAAGACGCTGACGACGTTGTGTAACAGGCCCTGCATCACGCCGATCGGCTCGCCACGAGGCGCAAGATTGGCCCGGTCGAAGGGTTGCGCAATGAGAGCGCGGCTGCGAGCAAAGAGAATGTAATCCGTGCCATCGGGGGCCGCCGCAAGACGCGCGTTGGACTCCACACGGAACAGCCGTCTGATCTCCGTTGATCCCAGAGACCCGGCGGCCAAAACCGTGTTTTCAGGGTTGGTGGCTCGAATCGTGAAAATGAATTGCTTTCCGTCGGGCAGAAACTGCGGCCAGCGGTGGGAATTTTCGCCGCGCTGTGCGTCGAGCGTCGTAATCGCCGAGGACACCCCGCCCCCGGCCGGCACCCGGTGCAAGGGAGTGCGGTTAGCGGGCGCGAAAATGATCTCACCGGCCGGGCTCCACGCTCCCCCCAAGCCGACTCCCGCCTCACAGATGAGAATCGCCGGACCACCGGAAGGGTCAATCTTCTTGAGCTGCCCATCGGCGAAAAAGGCCACAAAACGGCCGTCGGGCGACCAAAATGGGCGCCGGGCCCCCGATGTACCTTCCAGGGCGCGCGCCGAGTTTGAGTCAAAGCGTCGAATCCAGAGAGTCTCCAGTCCGCTTTTGTCCTGCGCAACGTACGCAATGGCCCGGCCGTCCGGCGAAACGGCCGGGCTCCCACCGTAGGTCTCAGCGGGCGCTGACCCGGTATCGATCGTGAAGGCAATCGGCTCGGCGACGGGCCTTCTTTCCCCAAATTGCAAGATCCCAAAAGCCGCCGCCAAACCCAGCGCCACCCCCGCAGCCACCCAAGCTGCGCGCCGCTGAACGGATCGAGCAGCCTGTTCGCGGTGGCAGAGGCCTTGAGGGCGGCTTTCGGCTCATCGTCCTTGGCGGTAGGACGTTTGGGTTGTTCCCCGAGCCTTTTTAGATCGACCACCAAGTCATCGACGTGCTGGTAGCGCTCGTCCGGCTTTTTTGCCAGCGCCTTGCCCATGATGCGGTCGATCTCGACCGGCAGCCCCGTGCGCCGAGCCGTCAACGGCTCCGGCGGCTCGTTGATGATCGAGTAAATAATCGCCTGCTCGAAATCCCCCTCGAACGGCGCCGCGCCCGCCAGCATCTCGTACAGAACAACTCCCAGAGACCAGATATCGCTGCGGCGGTCGGCCGTCTGCCCCATCGCCTGTTCCGGCGACATGTAGACGGGCGTCCCCATGGTCGTGCCGCTCTTCGTCAATTTGCTGCGGCCCGCCAAGTAAGCCAGGCTGAAATCCATGATTTTCACCTGGCCCTTGCGTGTTAGCATGACGTTCGCCGGCTTGACGTCGCGGTGAATAACACCCTGCTCGTGCGCTTCCTGCAGACCCTCGCCGATTTGCATAGCGATCCGCAACGCTTCTTCGACAGCCAGCGGCCTTTGCTTGATCTTGTCGGCCAGGCTCACACCATCGACGTACGCCATCGCGATGAAGAACCGGCCGTTTTCCTCGTGGATGCCGTAGACACTGCAGATGTGGGGATGATCGAGACAGGCCGCGGCCTGCGCTTCCCGGATCAGACGCGCCTTGGTCTCGGCGTCGTTCAGTGCGTGCGGCGTGAGGAATTTCAGCGCGACCGTGCGGCGGAGCTGCGTGTCCTCGGCCTTGTAGACGACTCCCATCCCGCCTTCGCCGAGCTTCTCGGCGACTTTGTAGTGCGAGATCGTTTGGCCGGTCACCTTAGGCGATAGTCTACAGCGTTTGCGGCAAACGCGACGCTATATAACGGCGAGGTTGTGAGGGGCAGCGCCCACAACAGCGGAAAGAGGAATCGCCCGGTCAAACGTGGCCAGCCGTGCGCTCCGGCTCACAGCCAGCGCCAGGAGATACAAATCGGTTATCTGCCTTGGGCCAAGGATGCGGTCGTGAACAAACCACCTGGGGTCGGCGATGCTCAACTCGTCGGGCCAGAACTCGTGATCCGGCGCGCTAATCGCCTTCGCAAGGAACTCCCCGGCGACGGGAGCTGAAACCCTGTTGGGATAGCTCGGCTGGGCCAACACGCGGACGAAGCCATTCTGGGTCAGAGGACAACTAGCCCAGCCGGAATCGCGGTTCTTCGCCCACCAGCGGTGCGTTCGGTCGTGATGGACGTGCCCGGCATCGAGCAGGGCGATCAATACGTTGATATCGAATAGGACTCTCATTCTTCGTTCGAGAGCCTGTCGACCTGCTCGACCGTAACGAGATCCCGGCGGCCCGGCAGCAGTGGAAGGCCGTTTCGCACCTTGGAGGCTGACGCCGACCCCCGCCGCAACGCGGTGCGCGCCAAACGGGAAAGCACTTTGCCCATGCTGGTCTTCTCCGCGGCCGCTAGTTCCCTGGCCGCGGCGAGGACATCGTCGTCGATGTCCAACGTGGTGCGCATGCATCTGATGCTAACACATCAGTTAGCCCCCGGCACAGCAAGCCCGATTTCACCCTGCCTGGATGAATAGCCGCCAGCCGCGGGTCACTGACCTAGCATCGCCGACCAGTTCACCACAACACGGATTTCACGCTCGGTTTCTGTTTGTGCGGGACAGTCGAAAAGAAACCTTTGGCCATCGGGAGCAACGTCGTACCTCGCTCGATAGTATTCCGGAAAATAGCCGCCCGGGCAGGTCTTGAAAAGCGGCCTTGGGCTCGAAGGTCCCTGCGCCGTAAACTCGACTGACATCAGGGTTTCGTCGGGCCGTAGAAAGAGCAGCTCCTTGCCGTCGCGACGCCAGCGAGGCACAGCGCCGCCGCCGAGCGAAATCTTCCTGCCCGGCGACTGCGCCGCAAGGCCCGACAACACGTCCTTCGCGGAGTGCACGTAGATTTCGAATTGCCCTGACAGGCTTGACGTGTAGGCAACCCACCGCCCATCGGGAGAAAACTTAACGTCCTGCGCACGAGCCTGGTTCCGCCCAAAGGGAATTGGTTTGGTCTCTCGCTTGAGCGGCAGAACCCACAGATTCAAATTCATCGTTTGGTCGTGGTACGCCACGTAGTTGCCGTCGGGCGACCAGTCCTCTGGAGCGCCAATGACGGGCGCTCCAAACAGCGGTTCGGCCTGGGCGACTCCCGAGGAAGGTTGCGTATAGAGAGCATTTCCCCGGCCCTCCCGGTCACTGGCGAATAGAATGCGATCGCCGGCGGGGCTCCAGGCGGCTATCCAATCATTGGCCGGGTCCGTCGTGAGGCGCTGAAGTGAGCCACTGGGGACGTCGAACACCCAAAGGTCCCGATTGCCGCCATCGGGGTCGGGCAGACTGAGCAGCGCCCGTGTGCCGTCAGGAGAAAGCCGCAACCCTGTGATGTCGCCGATCGCGTCATATTCTCGAATCGCCTGGCCTGTGCGGTCGAAGCTGACGAGCCGCCGCACGGGGGCGGCCCCTCTGAGGTAAGCCAGCACCCGCCCGTCCCCGGATACGGCGAAAGGCGCAAACGCGGCGGTTCGAGATTGCGGCAGCCCGCGCGCGATGGGAACAGCCTCTCCATCCACCACTAGCGTTTCCGCGTCAAAGGGCTGAGCCAGCAGCACTCCCTCTCGCGAGGAAAGAAGCTGTGCCGAAACGCCGTCGTGCGGTGCAGCGTAGGCTGCGTTGGACTGGGCGACAAGAAGCCGGCGGGCCTGTTTGGAATCCAGTGAGCCGGCGTAGATGGCCGTATTCTCCGGTGTAGCGCGTGCCGTGTAGAGAAAGCGGCGTCCATCGGGGAGGAAATGCGGCCAGCGATGCGAATTCTCCAGACGCTCCGCCGAGAGTTCCGTAACGGGCGCAAGCTCTCCCCCCGAGGACGGGACAGCATAGAGGGGCTCGCGGCTGACGGGTTGCAGCACAATCGATCCTGCAGTCCCCCACGAGCCCCCGCGTCCAGCTTGTGCAACACAGATATCGATCGCTGGACCCGCGGGCAATTGCATCTTCTTCAGTCTTTGCGACGCGAAGAATGCAACGAACCTCCCGTCGGGCGACCAGAATGGTTGCGCGGCCCCTTCGGTGCCCTCCAGCGGCTGCGCTTCAGGCGAGTCGAGGCGCCGAAGCCAAAGCTTGCTTGAGCCCATCCCATCCTGTGCCGTGAAAACGATGGCGCTGCCATCCGGCGAAAGTGCGGGGCTACCGAAGGCCGATGGGCCGGCTGTGCTCGAAACAATGGAAAACGCTGTAGCCTGGCTAGGCCGAATTACCGGCCCCCGCAGGGTTGTTGCCGCCAGCCAAATACAAAGGCCGAGCAGAACCGCGATCAAGCCCCAAGAAATTCGCTCTCGCATCGAGGACCGTAGGGGCACAGCATGCTGTGCCCGGTCCGTCATGCCGGGCGGTGTCCCATCGGCCGCGCCGTGCCGCGCCCCTAATGCGGCTGCGGGCGTATCGCCCCGCGGAATCGGCGAAGGGATCGACTTCAGTTTCCCCAACAGGCTTTTGAGATCGACGCCCAAGTCCTCGACATGCTGGTACCGCTCGGCTGGATCTTTCGCCAAGACCTTGCCCATGACACGGTCGATCTCGACCGGCAAACCGGTGCGGCGCGCCGTCAAGGGCTCGGGCGTCTCGTTGATGATCGAGTAGACAATGGCCTGCTCGTATTCGCTCTCGAAGGGCGGCTTGCCCGCGAGCATTTCGTAAAGGACAACTCCCACAGACCAGATATCGCTGCGGCGGTCCGCTGTCTGCCCCAACGCCTGTTCCGGCGACATGTAGACCGGCGTGCCCATCGTCGTACCGCTCTTCGTCAGCTTGCTGCGGCCTGCGAGGTAGGCCAAGCCGAAGTCCATGATCTTGACCTGGCCCTTACGCGTCAGCATGATGTTGGCCGGTTTGATATCGCGGTGAACAACGCCTTGCTCATGCGCTTCCTGCAAACCTTCGCCGATCTGAATCGCAATCCTGCAGGCCTCTTCGAGAGCAACCGGCCGCTCCTTGATCTTGTCCGCCAGGCTCGCACCGTCGATGAAGGCCATGGCGATGAAGGTCCTGCCGTCCTCGTCGTGAATGCCGAAGACGCTGCAGATGTGGGGATGATCGAGAGCAGCGGCCGCTTGCGCCTCACGGATTAGTCGGGCTTTTGTCTCAGGCTCGCTCAAGCCCTGCTGCGTGAGAAATTTGAGGGCGACGGTGCGGCGGAGCTGCGTATCCTCGGCCTTATAGACGACACCCATGCCGCCTTCGCCGAGTTTCTCCGTGATGTTGTAGTGCGAGACCGTTTGGCCGATCATAGCGGGAGCCCCAAGAGGACTCCAGTGATCAGCTCGATTCTAACGCGGATCAGAGAGCCGGAGGGGCCTTTCCATCTCGCGGAAATCGTTAGCCGCCGTTATCACTGGCGGGGAGCGGGCGTTTCCCGGCGTTATCGCCGTTGCCTGCCGCCCCTGGGGCCGCGCTAAAAGCCCCAAGCCCGTAACTGCCTGCCAATCAGTCCACTAACAACGCCAACCTTCCCCTTCCCTGCTTTGGCATCTCCGCTGCACTAGCAGGGGCAACGGAGAAGAAGGAAATGAAAACAACGATCATCAAGATCACGGTGGCAGCGATGATGGCGGGTTCCGCCGGGGCGGCGATGTTCCCTCCGCGGGAGGGAGACCTGGTGGCATCGATTCCATTTTCGTTTCGGGCGGGCGAGAAGGCGATGGCGCCGGGCGAGTATCTGGTTCGCGCGAGCAACGACGGCACCGTCGAAGTCTGCGAGGACGGCGTGTACTGCGCGACCCTGCGGGCGGCGCGAGATGACTCGCACGGTAAGGACATTTGCCTGCCCTTCGAGGAAAGCGGCGACCAACGCCAGATGATCGGCCTGTTCAGCGGCCCGGAAGCGCACCTCACCGCCCGCCAGAGCATCGTGAGAACGCGGCTGCTGCTTATTGATCGCTTTGCCGGAAAGGATCTACCCCCGGCGTGGCGGTAGAGGACGGAGATTCGGAGATCGAGCAGAGGAGAGATGACGATGACCCACAGGAAGAAGACGAAATGGATCGCGGTTGCCGCCGTTGTAGCGGCCGTTTCAGCCGCAAACCACGCCGGGAGAGCAGAAGCAAACGGCCCCGCACAATGGACTGACACACAGCAGGAAGAGTTTCTGAAGACGGCCGATGTCAAACGGCGCGAAAAGCTCAGCGTAGGCGTCACGGGATCGGAAAGGATCACGTTGAGCAGCGGGGAATGGACGCATGACGCCCATATGCAGACGGTCAACGAGTCCAAACCCAGGTTCGAAGGGGCTAAAAGTGTCGAGCTGAATTTTCGCGACTTCTGCTTGTACAATGTCGCGGCTTACCGCCTCGATCGCTTGCTCGGGCTCAACATCGTTCCTGTCTCGGTGGAAAGAAAAGTCGCCGGGAAGACGGCGGCGCTCAGCTGGTGGATCGACGACGTCCAGATGATGGAGCTGGACAGGTACAAGAAACAGTTGGAGCCTCCGGATCAAGCGGACTGGAATGATCAGATGTACAACGTGCGTGTGTTCAATCAACTGGTCTACAACACGGATGCGAACTTGGGGAACCTTCTGATTACGCGGGACTGGAAGCTGCGGGCGATCGACTTCACGCGCGCCTTCCGGTGGCGCAGGGAATTGGCCGCCCCGGAAAACCTGGTGCGTATTGACCGCAGGGTTTACGAAGGGTTGCGATCGCTAACCAACGAAAAGGTGCAGGCCGAGTTGGGTGGCGTGCTCAACAAGAATGAGATCGCCGGACTCGTGGCGCGGCGCGACAAGATTCTGGAAATCTTCGATCAGAAGATCGCCCGGGTCGGGGAAGCCGGTGTGATCTGTGATCAGGCGGGCCACTGACCGTCGAGGATTCCGCGCTGGAGCGCCGGGCGGCATCCCGCCGCCCGGCGTTTTGTCGATTGGCCCTGCTCCACTTCCAGCCCCAAGCGCCGTACAATAAACCCACTGTGAGGGGATCAGGCAAGCGCGACGGACCGGAGTTAAGCGAGGAAAACGACCGTCTTCGACGCGCGCTCGACGAGCTGAGCGTTCTTGAAGAGATCGCAGCCGCCACCGGCGCCGATCAGCCTCTCCAGTCCATTCTTGCAACCATAGTCGAGAAATCCGTCCACCGCTTAGGCGCCGAGCAGGGCACGGTCCATCTGCTCGGCGGCGACAGCTCGAAGCCGATGCGCACGCTCCTGCGCCGGCCTGGCTCATCGGTCGAGCTTCTACCCTACCGTCTAGACGATCAGATCGCGGGCTGGATGCTGAAATACCGGCGGCCTCTGCGCGTGAACGACACGGCCGACGCAGCGCAACCCCTGGTGCAGGGTCTCGCGCAAATGGGCGTTCGCTCGATGTTGAGCGTTCCCCTGGCGTTCCAGGGCGCAATTCTCGGAACGCTCAATCTCTTTAATGGCAAATCGCCGGACGGTTTTTCCGAGGAGGACGAGCGGGTGCTGTCGATCGTTGCGTCGCACTCGGCGCAGGTGATCCAGGCGGCGAAGGTGATCGGCGAACTGCACGATAACCGTGAGGCGCTCGAGAAGGAGAATTCCCAACTCCGGCGTGAAGTCCGGGACCGCTTTTCCGAAAGCGGCCTCGTCGGCACAAGCCGGAAGCTCAGCGAGATTCTGCGGCTGATCGAAAAGATCCGCGATACGAACGTCGATGTGCTGGTAACCGGCGAGAGCGGCACCGGCAAGGAACTCATTGCCAAGGCGATCCACTACACCAGCACACGAGCCAAGAAACCGTTCGTCGCGCTGAACTGCGCGGCGCTGCCGCAGGATCTGCTGGAGAGCGAATTATTTGGCATTGAGAGGGGCGTGGCGACCGGTGTTGAAAGACGAATGGGACAGTTCGAGGCCGCGCATGGCGGCACCTTGTTTCTGGACGAGGTCGGCGACCTCGACAAAGCGGCTCAGGCGAAGATCCTGCGAGCCTTGCAGGAGCGTGTGGTGCGGCGGGTCGGCGGCGGGGAATCCATTCCAATCGACGTCCGCATCGTGGTCGCGACAAACAGGGATCTCGAAGCCGCGGTTCGGGAAGGACGTTTTCGCGAAGACCTCTTCTACCGCTTGAAGGTGATTCGGATTCATTTGCCGCCCTTGCGCGAACGGCCGGAAGATATTCCAGCACTGATTCGCGTCTTCGCCGACCGCTTTTGTAAGGAGTTCAATAGGCCGCCCGTGACTTTCACGGCGGAGGCTGTGGCACAGATCGCATCCGGACCGTGGCCCGGGAACGTCCGGGAACTGCAAAACGAAGTGAAGCGCATCGTCCTTTGCGCTCCGGGGCCCAGAATCGGCCTGGCCGATCTAGCGGATGAACTGTCTCAGCCCGCGCCCGCGGGAGGCGAAGTCGACGCCCAGAGCCTGGAAGAATCACTAGCGGCTTTTGAGAAGCGGCTCCTCATTCAGGCGCTAGAGGCCTCGGGCGGCAATCAAGCCCAGGCGGCGCGCACGCTTGGCTTGAGCCGGCCGGGCCTGTTCAAGAAGCTCAAACGTTTTGGATTGAAGCCGGGGAACTTCGAGAATGACGCCGCGCCAAGACACTGGGCCGGACCGGAACGGGCTGAGCCATGAATGACGAAGACTTCAAAATTGTGGGCGACCACGCCGAGTATCGGCCCATGGGCCGGATTTCGCTGCAACAAGCGATAAAGATGGTGGCGGCGGCCATTAGTCTCGCGCGGGAGCGTCATGTCCGGAACCTGCTGATCGACGTGTCACATTTGACAGGTTTCAAGCCGCCCAGCGTGATCGATCGTTACCATTTCATGCATGAGTGGGCGCGCGCGGCAGGAGGAACAGTTCGCATCGCGATGGTGGCCCGGCCGGAGATGATTGACCCTCAGAAATTCGGAGTGACCGTCGGCGTTAACCTCGGACTTACGAGCGACGTTTTTGCATCGGAGGAGGAGGCCCTCCGATGGCTAACGGAGTCGAGTAAGAGTGACCCAAAGCCAGCTGACGGCCCGCGCCCTTCCAGCGACAAAAACCCATAAAGATTTCGCCTTGAAGCGCAGACAATCCATAGCAACGAAGCCGATGACGCTGGAATCTACAGGGGCGGAGGGGACAATCTATTGTGGACCCGTTGGCGATCGGAGACTATGGTAATTCTTCGACGAGCAGGTCTTGAACCAGCGCACGGCCCTTGCCGAAAAGGCCGACTCCCACATACCCGTCCTCAAACGTCGAGTCCTGGACGCGTTCCACTTGGAAACCGTCAACTAACAGGGTGATCTGACCGCGATTGCTCTCAACCGAAAGCTTGTGGGTTTTAGCCGTGGGAAGCAGCGAACGGCCGGCTGGACCATCGGCAGGAATGACCGTCCAGGGTATGATGGCAGCCGCCGGGCCGTTCCATCTTCGTTTGACGAGCGCGTAAGCGATCATTGGGCGCCCAGCGCTGGCAGCCACGGCATTGGGATCCTGAACGAACTCCTTGCCAACACCCAGCAGAAAGGCGTAATGGCCCTCCGCCGAGACGCCAAAAACCACACCTACCGAATCGGAGAAGCTCGCGTCTCTGGCGGAGCGGCCCCAATCGCTCTCCATCAATACGGATGCCCGGAAGTTGCTCCACACCGGCCCATACGCGGCGATCACCACGTCGGACCCTTCGTTGCGCGCCGTCTGCGATTCATAAGACCTGGAAATTTCGTATCCTCCGGTGACGTAACGGGAACTCGTACTGGTGCCACCGGTCGCCGCTTGAAGGAATCTACCCCCGCCGCTGGGCTCCGTGGGACGTCTCTCGCGACTGCGCCGGTTCGGCCATCCGCTTTGGGGATTGGAGAAATCCTCGTGGTAGCTTTTCGCATTGGATGAACTTAAACTCATCCGCGATTCCCAGGGATAGGGATGCTCCTCGGCGGATACCTCGCAACCCGCCGTAAGGCGGACAGCTTCGCCGGGCGTCTCGGAACCGACCCTACGGCGCGCCGAAACCTTCGTTCCCCTCCGGTTCACCTTCACCTCGATCTTGCGCAGCCCCGCAGCACCCCCGGGATAGTACGCCAGGGTGTACTGGGCCTTCATAAAGGCTGAAATGCGATCCAAGGCTTTCTGGAAATCCTCCTCAGAAGACGGAAAGAAGGACTCGGCGCCGGATTCCGCGGCAAGCCGTTCGAACACCACGATGGGATTATCGATCTCACGCCCATTCGCCAGAATCGCGGGCTCGTCGCGGCGCCGAAAAATCTCGTGTTCCGCCTGACTATAGAAACCGACCGTGAATACCTGCGCATTGGACGATCGGGCTAACGCAATCGCCTCTTCGAGATTCAGGCGGCTATGCTGATCGGCGCCATCGGTGATAACGACGATGGCTTGCTGAATGTTTTTCGCGCCCCCGATGCGGCAAAGCACTGTAGCGAGAGCGTCGTAGAGCGCCGTTCCACCTCGCCCGAGCGAGCCGGCCCGGATGACTGGCGGTCGCAGACGCTGCTCCGGAGTAAGGGTCTCGAACTTTCCGACTTCGTCGTCAAACGGAAGCAGGAAAATCTCATCGTCCGGATGATGGCCACGAATGAGCGGGGCGAGGAACCTTCGGGCCTGGTCGAGTTTGCCGCTGGCATTCATGCTGAAGCTGGAATCGATCAAAACGGCAAGACTGACCGGCTGATGCTCGGCGCCGAAAAAAGCGATTCTTTGCGGCCTTCCGTTCTCCAGGAGGGTGAAGTCAGAGGCCGAGAGCCCCTGCACGTAATTTCCGTCTCTATCGGTAAGCTGAACAGCGATCGACTGCAGCCGCGTGTCGACCCTGAAGACGAACGGCTCCTCCTGAGCGAAAGCAATGGCAGAGCACAGAAGCAGGAGACCGGCGCGTAAGGTCGGGGAGATTACCATGAAATTCCCCAGAATTCCCATTTTGGCCGTCTGGCCACCGTCATGATAGCCGAGCCACCGCAGCGTTGCAATGCTCGTTGAAACGATGGCTAAGTGCGGCTCGCGATTCTTTCACGCGCTCGGAGCCGCTCTCCGCCGCCATGCGATGCGCTCAAGACCGCGTGGGTGGGAGCGCCGAATCCAAAGAAATGGTTAACTGGCGAATCGCAAATCGGGACCAATATCAAAGACCGGTCGAAAAGGATCGCTCTTCGGCGCTAAGATGTGTCCTTCCAATTCAGCTCCGCGTCGGCGCGCCGGACATAGTTGGCGTCGATGGCTTCGGGAGGCAGCGACTCGCCGCGCTCGTGGCGCGAGCCGGCCAGCAGCGCGATGGGGCCGGCCAACAAAGGGGAAATCGCCATACGACGCCTCGCCTGGCTATCGCCGGCGGGCAGCGGAGCGATGCCCGAGGGATCGAACGACGCCGAGTCCGTCGAGACGAAGGTTACCTCGCGCGAACCAAGTAGAACCAGAAAGTCCTCCCATGCCATGGCGGCTTCGGGCAGCACCGGTTCTAGGTTTTCGTCATACACGGCGGTGTAAACCTGCTCGCGGCGGGCGTCCATGACTGGGGCGCGGTAGCGTCCTTCCGCGGCAAAGGCCATGGCCGCCAGGTTCGACACGGGTACAACCTTCTTGCCGTGAGCCTCGGCCAGCGCTTTCACGACCGACAAACCGACCCGAATGCCTGTGAAGGAACCAGGGCCCGATGCCGCCGCGTAAACGTCGATAGACGCAAGCATTGCACCGTGGCGCTGCAGCAGCGCTTCGATCTCCTGATAAATGGTGTGACCAAACCCGTCGGGCGATGCAATCGCAAGGGTCTCGAGAATCGCACCCTCGCGGGCGAGCGCGAGGCTGCCGCCGGCATGAGTTGTATCGAGGGCGAGGATCAGCATGAGGGGACCGCGGGTCGGCAAGCGCTGGAGATGGGCAACTCAAGGCGCCGCGGGAGCGGCCAGGCGATAAGGTTTGAACACTTCGAATACACGCCCCACGCCATCCACCGCCAGCAAGCGAATTTGTAGAGTGGCGGGATACCGGCTCGCGAGTCCCTCGGGAATCTGAAACTTCCCGAACTGCTTCGTGCCAAGGACACGGTAGCCTGTTCCCGATCCCGCCACTTCGCCGAGCCACAACCAGCTCGACTGCCTGGCGGCGCGGCTGTCTTTCGTGACGGTGGCATTGAAGTCATATTCCCGCCCCGCCACAAGTTCCGACTGGTCGGGCATCTGAATCTCGTAAGGAACTTCCGATTTGGCCGTTTCGACCTTCTTCGGCTGAGCGCGCTTGGACTCAAGGAAGTAGGAACGGTTCATCCCTTCCTTCCTGCCCTCGCGGCGAACATAGAGTACCCAATCGTGGGACGCATCGGGCGGACCGGGAGTGCTGAACCGCTCGCCGTTGAACTTGTCCTTCTGGTGGGTCCAGGAGCCGTCGATCGGATTGAACCAGCTCACGTCATACTTGCCTTTCTGCACGAGCAGTTCCAGGGGCGCGGGTTTCTCAACATAGACGATATACTCAACCCCCTCGAACGATTCGCCGTAGGCGCGAGGACGCTCCAGGTTCAACGCTACGCCGCCCTCAACCCGGTAGTGGCGCTGCAAATCGATGTAGCGCGTCTGCGTAAAGAAGTCGTAGAGGATGGCCATCTGCCGCGCGCCCGGCGAGTCGGCGAACTGCAGGTTCACATCAAACTTCCGGCCGCCGTAGGTTCCGGTATTGCCGAAGGTCGGGTACTGGCCGCGCACCGCGGCGTTCCACAAACGTTTGCGAAAGGTATCGGTGTCCACGTGATGGTCGTGCGACTTGCCTGCCCCGCTGTTCTCATAGGCGAACTCAGCGTTCACCTGAGGCGCGGTGTAGATTTCGTAGTCGACGGTGGCAAGATCGGGATCCGAGGACTGCTCGACAACATAGTTCATCCAGCCGTCGGCAAAGAGAGGCCCCGAAGTCTGTACCGTGTGCGTCGAGCGCGGATGCTGGTAGGGGTCCATCTTCTGCAGGTAGCCGTTGATCTCCTTCAGCAAACCGGGACCGTCTTCGTATTCCTCAAATTCCTGAACGCCCTGCCACACGATGTTGAGCGCGGCGTAGCGGGCAATCAGATAACGGACGTAGCGTTCGCGTTGCTTCGGCTTCGGCAGCAGCTCGGCAAGCTGATTCTGGTCGCCCCCGAGAATCAAATCGTAGGTGATGCCTTTCCCGTTCATGTAGGCGACCCGGCGGTCGACCTCCTGAAAGTGCTCGGGAAGCAAGCGGTCGGGATCGGCGAGCACGCGTCCGGCATTTTCCTCCCAGCCAAGCACCAGCCCGCGCAGGTGGTTGAACTTCTGCGAGGCGCGAATGTCGACCAGCTTGGTGAAGGTTTCCCAGGGGATGGTGGCGAAGGAGTAGCAGGTGTCGCCCATCCAGAAGTGCGGCGTCTCGGGCTGGTTGTAGCGGAAGTAGCGCAGGTTGAAGACGGAGATGAAGCCGGGCGTGCGTGGCGCCGTTGCCTCGAAACTGGCGATCTTGCGCTCGACGCTGGGCAGGTTGGAAATGATCCGGAAATCCCAACGGCCTTCGTCCAACGGCGCGAAGCGGAGCTTGAAGCGGCGGCCGCCGTCCCAAAAGCCCGGCATGACCGAGGTGGTTCCCTTCTTGGGGGAGCGAAATTCGGCGCGCACCTCGGCGGTCAGATAAGGATTCGGATGCTGCGCCGCCTCGGCCTCGGTCATCTCGAATTCGATCTCGCAAGGCTCGTAGAGCGGCACCGACCCGCAGACCTTGAGTTCCTGGGCGGGCAAGCCCAGGACGGCCAGCGTGATGGCGAGCAGCAGGGTCCTCATCACAACATCATGATAACGAAGGCGGCGGGGGCTTGGCGGGAGCTACTGGAGCTAGTCCCTGGTTCCATGGGGATCCTTGATCCGAGCGAAGCGGATGCAGGTGACGCATTCGTCATGGCAACAGGTCAAGGGCGCGAGCAAATCCTGGACCAACGCGAATTGCGCTGAAATGGCGGCGATCTGTCGTCAGGATTCGGTAGACCTGCCGGCGCTCGGCAACCGCCGCCACCGTGCAATCAACCAGCCCCATCGCGAGGTCCTTGAACTTGGCATCGAGTTCGAGCGCTCGGACGAGATCCGATGGCAGGGGAAGCTCGTATTCGTAGCGTGTTCCTGGGTCGAAGACCTCCGCGACGAGCTTTCGCATGGCTCTGCGATCCTCGCGCAAAAAGTAGTCTACTTCAGCGAGGACAAGGCCGGGAATGATAACGTGGGTCGCCGCGGTCAAGGCCGCTTCGTACTCCGGGAAGCTCACGCCGCCCTCGGGCGTGCGGGCGAGAGCCCGGAGCAGGCCGCCAGTGTCAACAACGATCGGCGGCGTCATCGATCGAGATCGCGGAATAGCTCGGATTCATCCCCTAGCTTGCTGTCGATGGATTCAAACAGACGCGTTGATGGCGGGCGCCGGCCCCTGTAATACCGCGAGGCCACCACACGCAAGCCCTTTCGAACGAGGTCGGAGGCTGAATGGCCGTCGGCGCGGGCGCGTTTCAGCGCTCGGACGTCCTCTTCGTCGAGCCGAACGGTCGTCGAAATCAACCTCGCCATACACTCACCATACGTCAGATGGCGCGGAAGAGCAACAACAAATTCGGCCGGCAGGAAATTCACCTCCTCTGCCTCTGTTGCACAAGATTCCCGCGAGTTCACCCCGTCCATCCGTGTTCATCAGCGGTCATCGGCGGTTCCGTCTGCTTTCCCCGCTTCTCGCTGCTCGCTTCTCATTTCTCGCTTTGCTTGAGCGTCCCAAGTTCTTCCGTCCGCAATGTCCCCCTGTCCGGCAGGCGATGTCCACCGTATACTAAATGAGCAACACCTTCTGCGAGTCGGCCGGGAGGTAGTCCAACCAAACTGTTTCGCTCGGTTGGGGCGGTTGGGCGCCAGATGGTGATCTTCGGCCGGCCATCGACTTGTACACGGGACTACGTTTCTTCAAGATGAGACTGAGGAGAATGACGATGAAATTGGCGAGAGCGGCGCTGCTGCTCACCTTGGCGGCAGCGGCCTGGGCCCAGGTCAATGTGGGCGAACAGAAACCCGAAGCTACCCTACCCTTTAAGATGACCACGGCGGCAGCTACCTTTGAACTGCCTTGGCGGATAGCCTTCCTGCCGGATGGCCGTATGTTGGTGACCGAAAAGATCGGGCCCATATGGCTGGTATCCCCGCAGGGAGAAAAGATCGCGCCGTTGTCCGATACGCCCGCCGTCTTTTGGCAGCGCCAGAACGGCATGCTGGGCGTCTTCGTCTCGCCGCATTTCGCCACCGACCAAAGTATCTACATCACCTACATCGAGCCGGGGGACTACGGCGGGGGCCAGGTGTTGGCCCGCGGCAAACTGGTCACCGGACGTGTGAATCGGCTGGAGGATTTCACTGTGCTGTGGCGACAGATGCCGAGGGGCATGGGTGGCCAGGCGGGCGGGCAGGTCGCTTTCTCGCCCGACGGCCAGTATCTGTTCATGTCCGTTGGCGACCGCCAGCGCATGACTCCGGCCCAGGATCCGAACCAGCCCGTAGGTAAGATCCTGCGCCTGACGCTCGACGGCAAACCCGCCCCCGGCAATCCCAACTTCGGCAAAACCGGTGCTGCCACGATTCCTCTCATCGATCCGCCACGAGACACCGAACTTGCCAAGACAGCGAAACCCGTGAGCACCTATACCTTTCCCGGTCCCAACCTGACGCCGGCGGAAACCTGGGCCAGTGGCTTGCGCGCACCCTATGGCTTGGCGTTTTCGCCTACCGGCGAACTATGGGAGGTCGAACATGGCCCGCGCGGCGGCGACGAGCTGAATCTGATCGAGAAGGGCAAAAATTACGGCTGGCCGCTCGTCTCCTATGGCATGAACTATAACGAGGTGCCCATTCCCAGTCACGACACGCGGCCCGAGTTTACCAAGCCGGTGCTCTATTGGGTGCCGGTGATCGCGCCGGGCAACCTGATGTTCTACCGCGGCACCAAGACTTTTCCGCAATGGAACGGTAGCGGCTTCGTCAGCGGCATGGCGAGCATGTCGCTCGTTCGCATCGTCTTTGACGGCAAAGGCGGCGCCAAGACCGCCGAGCGTTGGTATATCGGCAAGCGCATCCGCGATGTGGAACAAGCCCCCGACGGTTCGCTGTGGATGCTGGAAGACGCCAATCCCGGCGCTCTGATCCATGTGACACCGAAGTGACCACTTCGCTATTTTCTGGGCGTGCAGGCTCGGGACGGCCAGCGTGAGGGCGGGCAAGAGGGTCCGCGTCACAAGATCATGATCACCAAGGGAGTGCGGCCTTGCAGGAGGAGGGCCTGAGTCTGTGTCGCCAGCACCGTAAGGGAGATGGCCACTTCTACAGTTCGAGTGTTATACGTCCAAGGTGGGCGTGACAAGCATTGGCAAACACTGGCCGGTCAGAAATGACCTGCCGGCCTTTCGTGGTTTGGTGATGGGAAGACGATTTTCCCGGATCTAGATCCTCCGGCGTCGCGCACCTAGGGAACCGCTAGCGCCACTAACTCCGCGTCGTGTTCGGCGCCGCCGATGGCGACGACGATGTATTGCCGGTCATTGTGCATGAATGTCATCGGGATGCCCGTTGTACCGGCAGGTAACTCCATCTGATGAATGAGCTCGCCGTTGGCCTTGTTCATCACGCGGAACATCGGGCTGCCGCCTCCCACGCCGGCGTTAAACAAGCCTCCGCCGACACCGCCGAAGAGCAGCGTCTTGGTGACCAATAGCGTCGCTTGATCCGGATTGCCCACACCGCTCAAGTCAACGCCCTTGAGCGCCGGATGGTTTCTCACGTAGTCCGGCGCGTCGCCGTTCGGCTTCATCCAAACGTGCTCGCCCGTATTGAGATCGATCGCGGTAATGCGTCCCCACGGCGGCCGAAGCAGCGGAAGCCCTTGAGGACCGATATTCGTTCTCACGAAACCCTCGCCGGGCGGGCCGGCCTGGCCGCGGGCCCGCCCTGCCCTGCCTCCGCCTCCAATGAAGTCCATGTCGGTGCGCGAGGAATCGGGCCGGCTCAGTCCTAGCACGCTCTCGCGGTTCGTCGACGCGATGTACGCGATGCCCGTCTCGGGGTCGAGCGCACCGCCCTCCCAGTTGGCCGCACCCTGCGCGTTGGGTACGGAGATGGTGCCGGCTTTCCCGTCAGTGTCTCGGGCAATCGGCGGCGTGTAAATCGGCCCCTGTTTGTAGCCACGCGCAATCTTGACGGCTTCCGCCCTTAGTTCCGGCGTCAGATCGAACAGGTTCTCGTCCTCCGATCCCTGCATCTCGAACGGCGCCGGTTTTGTGGGAAACGGCTGCGTTGGCGAGGTCCTCTCGCCCGGGATGTCCGTCTGCGGCACGGGCCGTTCTTCAATCGGCCAAATCGGCTCGCCGGTTACGCGGTCGAACACCCACAGAAAACCGGTCTTCGCGGGCTGGGCTACAATCTTGCGCGGACGTCCGTCCACGGTGACATTGGCCAGGATCGGAGGCGAAGCCAAATCGTAGTCCCAGATGTTGTGATGGACGGTTTGGAAGTGCCAAACACGCTTCCCTGTCTTGACGTCGAGGCAGACCAGGCTATCCGCAAACAGGTTATCGCCAAGCCGGTGACCTCCGTAGTAATCCCCCGTCGGCATTTCAACGGGGATGTACACATAGCCCAATTCTTCGTCGCCGCTCAACGGCGCCCAGGCCGCCGTGTTGCCGGTGTACTCCCAGGAATTGTCTTCCCAGGTCTCATTGCCGAATTCCCCAGGGTGGGGGATCGTGCGAAACGTCCAAAGCTTTTCCCCGCTGCGGACGTCGAATCCACGGATGTATCCCGGTACGTTCCTCTTGCTCGGAGGCGCTCCGCCGCCTTGGAGAGCAGCTCCCATAATGATGACGTCATTAATAACGATCGCTGGCGAACTCGATCCAATCTGGCCGGGCGGCACGACGTCGCGGTCGAGCCCTTGCGTCAGATCGATAATGCCGCCCGCTCCAAAGTCCTCGATCAGCCGGCCGTTCTTGGCGTTAAGGGCCACGAGCTGGTAGCCCGGAGAGATCATAAAGATGCGTTCTTCCGTTCCGTCGGTCCAATACGTCAATCCGCGATTCTGCGGCCGCACGGCGCGGGCGCCGCGTACGCCCTCGTCGAGGCGGAACATCCACAGCGTCTCGCCGGTCGCCGGGTCTATGGCCACTGCGTCACGGCGCGTGCCGGCAGTTGTGTACAGGACGCCGTTCGCCATCAATGGCGTCGCTTGCCAGTTCCGGTCCGGCCGCGGGCCGAAATTGTTGGCCTTCCAGCGCCAGATGATCTTCAACTCGTTGACGTTTCCGGCGTTGATCTGGTCCAGCGGGGAATACTTGGTGCTCCCGGTATCTCCTCCGTAGACGCGCCATTCGCCGCCTCGCGCTCCAGTTTGGGATTTCAGCAAGAGGGGCAAAGACAAGGTGAGCAGGGCGAGCGCCGCAAATTTTGAATTGGATGGCATCATAATTGAAACTTGCTCTCAACTGGACATCAACTTGACCCTTCGACCAGCATCCACATTGGGGCCATTCGGGCAAGGACAGCATAGCCGAGCCACGGCCGCCCTGCAAGCGTTTCGCGCAGCTTTCACATCCGATTCCCCTTCCGGCCGCCTCTCAGACGGCCGATAGAACACAGACGAGGTCCCGGCCGCACCCCGTCGCACGCTGGAGATGCAAGCGTCCAGCTCGTGGAATAGGATTTGGGAAGTAGGCTGCTGCGGGTTTGTCGGTTCCTCATCTCGGACCTGGAAGAGATCCCACGCGAATACGTTTCGAGGACGCTACCGGCAGGAATCTACGTCCGCGTTGGCTCGAACTCGCCGGCGCACACGCCTACCTTTTTTCTTCCGCGGAGGAGTTCTTCGGCAACAGGGCAATCGCGAGCGCGCCGAGGGCGGCGGTGCCAAACACGGCCCACAGCGCCGAGCCGTAGCCGCCCCAGGCGGTACGCAATGTGGAGACCATACGCGGCAGCCAGAACTGCGTGATAGTATCGGTCGGCAGAATCGCCGACATGGCGCGGGGGAGGGTCGTCAGGCCGAACTGATCCGCAGCCATGAGCGGAATCAGCATGTAGTCCGCACCCATCGCGAACCCGAAGACGAGCGCGAAGACATAGACGAAGCTGGTGTCCTGGGGTGTGATCAGAAACAGCGTCGGTATCGAGACAGCCACGATCGCATAGGTCACGAGCATGACGTATTTGCGCGACAGCTTATCGGCCAGGTAACCGGCGAGCAGGCGGCCGCCAATGCTCGACCACAATACCCAGAACGAGGCCGTGCTCCAGATCTGGTCGCGCGCGGCCTGGTCGGTGAAGCCCTGCTCTTCGAAGACGAACTTCATGTGAAAGTTGACGGCGGCGATCGAGCCGATGGAGGCGGCGCTGCCGATGAGCAACAGCCAGAATGCGTTTTGCCCCATGAGGTGGCCGAAGGTCTTGGGCGTTTCCGCGGCCACGTGCGGGGCGTTTAGCGCCGGCAGCTTGCCGTCGGGAAGCTGGCCGATATCTTCCGGTTTGTCTTTGATAACGAAGAAGGCGAGCGGCCACGCCAGGAACAGCAGGAAACTCAACCAATGCAGCGCCTCCGTGTACTGCATCTGCGCGGAAAGCCAGGGGCCCAGTTTATTGCCGATGGAGCCGACGACGGCCACGCCGACGTAGGTGATGCCCATCGCCCAGCCGCGCTTTTCCTTGTACCAGTTGGAGATGATGATCTGGTGCGGGATCGGACCGGCCAGAAAGTAACCGATCATGTAGACACACCAGGCGGCGTAGTATTCCCACTGCGACCCGCCCAGTCTCGCGAACCACTGAAAAGCCAGGAAGGTCATACCCGTTCCCGTGATAATCAGCAGCCTCGGGCTGACCCGAGGAACGATGATGGGGCCGGCCCAGATCGTCAGCAGCACGGCAAGCGGAGCGCCCATCGTGATCAGCTCGATGGTCCAGCCGTGGTCGTCGCGAAAGTAATCAAAGAAGAACGCGATGTTGTAGTAGGGAAAACCAGTCGAAACGCCGAAGGTGAGAAAGCAGGCCGCGATGATCCAAGGCCCACGAAAAGGTCGATTTTGCTCTGGCATCGTGGCTCGATTCCCCTGGCGCCGCGGCGACGGATAATGAGCCCCGGCGGCGGACGCGAGACAGTTCTTATACCATAAAACGATTAATACAGGGACGGCTGGACCTGACGTAACCCTCAGCGTCCGACAAGCGACCTATTCTGCAAGGAGTAAAAAAATGACGCCTGCCGATCACCGTCTACTTCGAGCGAGCACACCCGAGCGAGACGCCCTCGTCCGCATGCTCAGCAACACAAGGTTCCTGGCCCTGCTGGCCGCGATAGGATGTCTGACGGCGCAAACTCCCGCCTGGATCTCGCAAGTGAGAGATCTCGCTTTCGCGAAGGACGTCGCGGCAGCACAGAAGCTGGTCGAATCACAGCGCCCACACGCCGCAGTCACGCCGGAATGGCTGGCGGGGGCTTCCTGGGTGGCGCGCGGCGCCAGCTTCGCGGGGCAGTGGGACGTAGCAGAGAAGTACGGGGAAGAGGCCTTGGATGGCAGCCGGAAACTCCTGGCCGGACGGCCCCTGGATGGCAATCGGCATCTGGAAACTGCCGTGGGCGCGGCGGTGGAAGTGCTTGGCGGCGTTTACAACGCGCGCGGCGACCGCGCCGGCGCCGTTGCGTTTCTACGCGAGCAGCACGCGCTCCATAAAGGCAGCGCGATCGAAACACGCATTCAGAAAAACATTCTGCTGCTCAGCCTGGAAGGCAAGCCGATGCCACGCCTCGAGACGGCGCAGTATCTGGGACGCCTGCCGCGTACACCTGAGCAGCTCAAAGGCAAAGTGGCGCTGTTCTTTTTCTGGGCGCACTGGTGCAGTGACTGCAAACGGCAGAAACCGATCCTTGAACAGTTGCACGCAAAGTACGCCGATCGCGGCTTCACAGTCGTGGGTCCCACGAGATTCTGGGGCTACACGGCCGGTGGCCAGAACGCCACGCCCGAGCAGGAACTCGACTACCTCAAGAATACCTACCAGCAGGCTTACCCCGTCCCTTCGTGGATGGATGTCCCGATCAGCACCCAAAACTTTCTCAACTTCGGCGTCAGCTCCACGCCAACGCTCGTATTGGTTGATCGCGAAGGCATCGTGCGGCTGTACAACCCCGGCGATCTCAGCCACGACGACCTCGCCAAACACATCGAGCGGCTGTTGGGTTGACGCGAGAATTAACGGCAGCGGACCAGGAGTTCAAAGCAGCGATTTCGGGACGGTCCTGCCACTTGTGCTGTTGTTAATCACGAAATCTTCCGCCGGACCGTAAGCTGGGGCCACCGCCGGCGAGCAAATTCCCACTTTTGCAGAATCCAAGGATGGGATCCCGGTGTATACTACCGATTGCTGAGGGTCCGAATGGAGATCTCGGCATGAACGCCGGTCATACCATTTCGCACTATCGCATCACCGGAAAACTCGGTGAAGGCGGTATGGGCGTTGTGTATCGCGCGGAGGATCTGAACCTGCACCGCGCGGTCGCGCTCAAGTTCCTCAGTCCCCAGGCCCTCGACGACGCGGAGTCAAAGGAGCGCTTTCTGAGAGAAGCGCGAGCGGCCGCCATCCTCGACCATCCCAACGTCTGCACGGTTTACGAAATTGGTGAAGAGGATGGGCAGGCATTCCTCGCCATGGCCTTCATAGAGGGCCAGACTCTGAAGGAGAAGATCGCGCAGCGCCCACTGAAGCTGGACGAGGCGTTGGATATCGCCATCCAGGCCGGGGAAGGTCTGCGGGCGGCACATCAGAAGGGGATCGTTCACCGCGATATCAAAAGCGCCAACCTGATGGTCACCCGCGAGGGTAATGTCAAGATCACGGACTTCGGACTGGCGCAACTGGCCGGGCAGAGCGGGCTCACGAAGTCGAGGACAACGCTCGGCACTGTTGCCTATATGTCCCCGGAACAGGCGCAGCGCCAACCGGTCGACCGTCGCACCGATATCTGGTCTCTCGGGGTGGTGGTCTATGAGATGCTGACCGGCCGGCTGCCGTTCGAGGGCGAGCACGAAGCGGCGGTGTTGTATTCGATCGTTCACGCAACCCCGGAGCCGATCACGGCGCTGCGGGTCGGTGTGCCGGCGGCGCTGGACCGCGTGGCCGGCAAGGCGATGGCCAAGGACCCCGGCGGGCGATACCAGCACATAGAGGATTTGCTGGTGGACCTACGGGCCCTTCAGAAAGGGTTGCCGGTCAGCGCGCCGCCCCTGCTGCGGCGCCGCAATCTCCTGGTCGGAGCCGCAACTGCGGCTGCAGCCGCCGTGGGCATCGCGATCGGATTGAGACCAGAAAAATCTGCCGCGCAAATCTCCTCCATCGCCGTGCTGCCCTTGGTGAACCTGAGTGGGGATCCCGAGCAGGAGTACTTCGCCGACGGCATGACCGACGCGCTGACAACCGATCTTTCGAAGATCGCCTCCCTGCGGATGATTTCCCGCCAGACGGCGATGCAATACAAGGGATCGAAAAAGCCGCTCAAGGAAATTGCCCAGGAGCTGCGGGTGGATGCGGTCGTGGGCGGTTCCGTGGCGCGGGAGGCCGGCAGAGTGCGGGTGACGGCTCAGTTGATCGACGCGGCTACGGACCGGAACTTGTGGGCCGAGAGCTATGAGCGCGAGATTGCCAGCATCCTGACGCTGCAAGGCGAGGTTGCGCGGGCCATCGCCGGGCAGGTGCGGGTGGCGCTTCGACCGGAGGAGGAAACGCGTCTGACGCACGGCCGGAAGGTGAACCCGGAGACGTACGAGGCCTACTTGAAGGGTTTGTTCTGGTTAAACAAGGGGACACCGGAGGCCTTCGACAAGGCTGTATCGTTCTTTCAGGAAGCGGTGGACAAGGACCCGGCGGACCCGTTGGCCTACGCTGGGCTCGCCTTGGGCTACGTGACGGCCGGACACCTTTCTGATTCGCCCGATTACCGCGTGCCCCGCGCCCGTGCCGCGGCGCAGCGAGCTCTGCAACTCGATGACACGCAGGCCGACGCCCACCTCGCCCTGGCGGTGATCGAGGGATACCGGGATTTTCAGTGGGGAGCCGCGGAAAAGGGGATGAAGCGCGCGCTCGAACTCAATCCAAACCTTTCCTTCGGCCACTTCCAGATGGCGTGGCTCCACTGGTTGTACGGCCGCCACAACGAAGCCATCGCCTCGGGCAAGCGGGCACAGGAACTGGATCCTCTGTCGATCCCCTACCATTGGGTGACCGATTTTTTGAGAATGGCCGGCCGGTATGAAGAGGCGATCGCCGAATGCGAACGGGCTCTCGAGCTGAATCCCATGAACTTCATATCCCGCTTCGTGCTTGGTAGCACTTACTCGGATCAAGGCCGGCATGAGGAAGCGATCGCCGAGATCAGGAAGGCCGTCGAGGTCGCCCCAAATCTAAAAGGGTATCTGGGGGTCGTGTACGCCAGAGCCGGCCGGACCCAGGAGGCCCGAGAAGTGCTGGCCGGGCTGGAGGCCATGAAACTCACGGGCTTTAAGGCGTGGGAGCGCGCGTCGATCAACGCGTTGTTGGGAAACAAGGACGAGGCGTTTCGAATGCTCAATTTCCAGCCGCATCACGATTGGCTCTCCAGTATCGGGTTCATGGATGAGTTCAAGTCGCTTCGTGGGGACCCTCGGTTCGCGGCGCTGGCGAAGCGCATGAACCTTCCAGGGGTGTGACCAGCCCGTCCAGGACCGCATCAGCCACGAGGAAGTAACCAATCCCCCGATCTATCAAATCCTGGCTGCGCTATCATGGCTCCAGATCAAGGAGGCCCGTCATGGCACGTCCTCTGTCTCGCCGCTCTTTTTTTGGTGGAATCGCCGGGGGTACGGCTTATCTTCCCCTCGCCGCGGCTTCGCTCGCGGAGTTGTCGCCGCTTTTGGCCGCAGCATCTGCCAACGATTCGTACTGGCATCTTGTGAGGCAGCAGTTCGCCTTCGGTGAAGAAAAAGTGCCGATGAACGCGGGCAACTTGTGTCCCTCGCCCCGTGTCGTCGCCGAAAAAGTGACCGAACTCACCCGCGACATCGACCTCGACTGTTCCTTCAACAACCGCGACAAGTTCCACGAGCTGCTGGAAGAGTCGCGCCGTAAGGCGGCGGCGCAATTGCGCGTCAGCCCCGACGAGATCGCCCTTGTCCGCAACACCAGCGAGGCCAACAACACAATCAACAACGGTTTGCCGCTGCAGGCCGGGGACGAGGTGGTTTTGTGGGACGAGAACCACCCCACGAATAACGTCGCCTGGGACGTGCGCGCGGCGCGGCTGCAGCTGAGCGTCAAGCGCGTGACTCTGCCCAAGCGCCCCACGGGCGCGGGCCCGCTGGTGGACGCCTTCGAGAAGGCCTTCACAGCGCGCACGAAAGTGTTGGCGATTACTCATGTTTCGAGCGGGAGCGGCATGCGCCTGCCTGTGCGCGCCATCTGCGATGCGGCGCACCGCCGCAACATCTACGTGCACCTGGATGGCGCACAGACCTGGGGCGGCCTCGATGTGAATTTACGGGAGCTGGATTGCGATTCCTACGCGGCCAGCGCCCACAAATGGCTTTGCGGGCCGAAAGAAGTGGGGCTGCTTTACGTGCGCGAAGACCGTATTCGCTCGATCTGGCCCAACATCGTCGCCCCCGGATGGGGCAACGACGCGGACCCGGACGTCAAAGGCGCGCGTAGGTTCGAATCTCTCGGCCAGCGCGACGACGCGGCTGTTTCCGCTATCGCCACGACGATCGATTTCGCCGGCATGGTCGGCGCGGCCGCCGTCGAAACGCGCATGCAGCAGCTCGCGCAGTCCCTCAAGGGGCTGCTGCTCGAGGCGGGGGCGAAACTGGTTACACCCCAAGATCCCAGCCTCAGCGCCGGCATTGTGATCATCGAAGTCCCGCCTGCCAACCGCCAGAAGATGTTGAACGAGATGTATCAGAAGTACGGCATTGCGGGTTCCACTTCCGGCGGGCTGCGGCTGTGCCCGCACTTCTACAACACCATGGACCATATTGAGCGGGCGGCGCGGGGCGTGAAGGAGTTGCGGGCGCTGCTGGCTTAGCCATAGCCGGCGATTGGAAGAGACCTGGATGTTCTTGCCCATGGCCCGGGCGCGTCTCGCTACTGGTTCCAACTCCGCTTCGGAAACGTGAGTTAAACTCAAGTCAGTACCCCTCAGAAAGCTGCCGGAGAACGCCATGAGCCGGCCTTTACCGCCCAAACTACGGATCTATCTGCTGCGGCTGCAGTCGGAGATGCTCGCGTATTTGGAGCGCGACCACTCGAATACTCTCTGTTGCCGGCAATGCCTGCTTCCCTACCCCGAGGGAGAGTTTGAGGCCTACGATTTCTGCCCCTGGTGCGCCCTGGCGGTCAACGGGCTGGAAGCGCGTATCGACGAGTCCCGCAAGATCATTCAGAAAGAGCGTTACGGGCAGGACGAAATTCAGTGCGGCGAGTGTGGCGGGGAATACAGTCAGCCGACGCCCTATCCCTTCCGTTTTTGCCCCCATTGTGGCGCTCCCTTCGCCGAGCAAGACGAAATCCTGATCGAACTTCCGTTTTTGGCGTAAGACCATCCCCGACCTCAGTAGTCTGTGCATTTCGCTCCTTGCGAAGAAGGGCGGCCGAACAACCGCACGACACTGCCGGGTCTCCCGAAAGAAAATCGCGGCTGTAGCGAAGCAACAACCTGGCTGTCATGAAGAACTAACTTTGGGCTGATATGTTTTAGGGGAGCAACGGCATGGCGGACTGGCTTCCAGCGCGGCGGATGACCTGTTTGATAGGACGAATCAATATTTTGGATTGGACCGGACGCCAGGATTCGGCTTATTCTAGTAGTGAATTCGTCCAGCCTTCCACGTTGAAAGCCTTCCTGCTGTCTCAGTCCGACAAGGTTAGCTCACGGCGAGCGGTTATCGCATAGTGAGGTGAACTGTGATACAGAATGGCTCTTCTCCCCACCGGGTACTGCTGCTTGGTCTCGAAGGGACGGTCGACGGTAAGCTGTCACAAATCCTTTCCCAGCAGAATCATAGCGTCTGGTCGCGGCCGTTCCCGCCGACATCCCGCTCCGTCGAAGTATCCCTGCGGCTTGCCGTGCAGTCGGGAGCCGAAGTAATTTGTTGTTCAGCTGACCCGGAACGTTATCTCCCGCTGGTCGAAGCGGTGCAGCAGAAGCGCCTGCGGGTTCCGGTGGTCGTCGTGAGCACCGAGCCCAATACTTCTGAATGGCTGGACGCCATCGAAAACGGCGCCTGGGACTATTTCGGCATGCCGTTTGAGTCCACACACATCCAGCATGTGCTGGAAAACGCCATCAAGTGCTGTAACCGAACTGAGTTGAACTAAGGAAGTTCCTCGCAAGCTTGGCTCCGTTCGGCCACCGTAGTTGTCTGTCGGTTTGAACCCTGCCGTTCCGCCTTCCGCGCCGTTGGTGTATCTGCGCGTTCCTTGAAACGCATTGGCTATTTCTCCGCCCAGAGGGCATCTGAGGAGGGACTGATGAGAGTGTCTTCATTTCACGTGCGACTTTTGCGTCGCAGTTTCGGCGTAACCATCGGCTTCATTCTTTTCCTAAGCGTGCTGCCGGCCCAGCTTTTTGAGGGGTCCGATTCGGGAGGTCCGGCGTTCTTTGGAGGTATGGAATCCGCTGTCCTCCGCGGGCGTGTGGATTCCGGAGGGGAGACCAACCAACGCCTCACGATCGTGCTAACGCAGCCAGGGGGCGTCGGCGGGACGTCTACTGCCGACGTGCGTTCCACCGGAGACTTTGAACTTTTGCTGCGGGAACCGCCAAGGTCCGGCTATCAATTGACCGTTGTGGAGACTTACACCAACAGGATTCTCCATCGCGAGCATGGGAGCTGGTCTCCGGGCCAGAATTGGCTCGAGATTGTGCTTCCGAAACCCAAGGCTCCCCAGGCCGTGACCGGTTGGGTCACTCTGAACCAGTTGCGCCAGAGCCCTCCGAAGAGGGCACGGAAGGAATTTGCACGTTCTCAGAAGTCGATGTCGCGGGGCGACTTTGAGGAGGCGGTGGGGCATCTCGAGAAGGCTTTGGCGATTTATCCATCGTATGTTGACGCGCATCACCAGCTCGGACTGGCTCACCTCAAGCAGCAGGAGTATTCGGCGGCAAGCGAGTCCTTCTACCGGGCGTTGGAGATCGATCCCCTGCGCGCCGATTCGCTCTATTGCCTCGGCCTTGCCCTGGTGGCGGTGGAGCGGTTCGACGAGGCGGAAGCAGCCGCGCGAGAAGCGGTGCGGCTCAGGCCGGGGATGCCCTGGGCACACTACGTGTTGGGACTGGTTCTCTTAAAGAGCAGCGCCGACAAGACAGAAGCCGTGACGCAATTGCGGCAGGCGGCTCCGTCGATTCCAGTCGCCCGGATCGGACTGGCGCACGTTCTCGCCTATCAAGGGAAGAGGGAAGAGGCAGCCGTGGAGTTGAAGGAGTACCTCGACTCCGGCGCAAAGGACAATCGCCAATGGGCGGAAGCCTGGATCAGGAAGCTGCGAGGGCAATGACTCGACGCCCGCGTGAATCTTCGCCACCAGGCGCAGTTTCGGCCCACAGGTGCCGAAGGCTGGATGGGCTCGGCAGAGGCAAGCAAGCCGCGCTCAGAGGAATTTCTCGATGAGGATTTCATCAATGTACCGGCCGCGGATTTTCGCTTGGCTGCGTGCCGTCCCGATCGTGGTGAAACCTTGGGAGAGATAAGTGGCCAGAGCGGCCGGGTTGTCGGCGCGCACGAACGTGAAAATCTTTTCGTAGCCTTTACGCCTGGCTTCCTGGAAGCTCTGTGCAAACAAAGCTCGCGCCACGCCGTGCCGCCGGTGCTGCGGCGGGACGTAGGTCCCGAGGACGCCCACGTGGTCGAAGGCGTGTGTATAGGCGGCAAAGGGCTCCGTGCTCTGGAACCCCACAATCTCTTCTCGCTCCTCGCGGGACTTGCCGACGGCGACGAGGAACACGCCGCGTGCGGGGAAGGACTCGATGTAGGCGCGCTCGGCTTCAATGGTTAGCGGCGTGTCAAAAACGGTGTGGAGGCCGGTTTCGATGATGGGATTGAAGATCGCGACCACCGCCGCGGCATCGTCAGGTTGAACCTCACGAATGGTCAGGTGCATCTCGCCATCCTGTATTCGCAGGGCTAGCCGACCGGAACTCTCGTCACCGCGATCAGCCCAGGTCAGCGCCGAATCCGCTCACGGAGCTTCTTCACGATGGAGGCGCCCTCGCGGCGGGCGTCCGCCAGGCCCGCCGGCGTCACATTGCCGCCGCGAACGTAATTTAGAACCACTTCTTCCGAGTGGACAAACTCGGCACAAGCGTGGGCCACTTCCGAAGCGATTTCTGGCGGGATGTTGGTCACACCGTTGGCGTCGGCATGCAGCAGATCGCCGGGGTACACCATCAGCCCCCCGACGCGCACCGGCACTTCAAAATCCTCGAAATGGGGGTGGCCATGGGAACAGGTGACGCCGTCGCTGAAACAGGGAAAGCCAATCCCGCGGACCTGCTCCATATCCCGGGCAGGGCCGCTGGTGATTAGCCCCGCCGCCCCGAACGCCTTATAGACGCTCGTCATCACTTCGCCGAACGTGGCTCCTACTGGGGGATCATCCAGATCCTGGAACACGACGATCACGGGTTGGGGCAGTTTCGCAAAACCGGCCACCTGCACGTCGAGTCCGCCGTACTCGTGACCCTGGCGCGGCGCCGCGCCCGAACGGAATGTCCCGGTCGAGGCATAGCCGGCGATCGGGGGCATCTCGGGGAAGCAGGCGCGGATGCGCTTGTCCATATAGCCCTCCGTCTGCGGTCGAACACGGAAGACCTCAATCACGTTGCAAATCGTCGGCGTATCGTACTTGCGGAGCAGGTCAAGATCGGCTTGCGAAAGTTGAGTCGGCACAGTCAATCATCCTCGGTGAAGTTTTCAATTGTACATTGCTTGGAGCGGCAGACAAGAGCTTTCCAGACCGGCTCCAGGCAAACAGACGGTGGGCGATCGAAGAGGCGGCCAAAAACCGCTCGCCACGACAGAGATCCAGAGAGGGTGCTGTTGAACGTTACTTCAGGGTGCTGCTTGGAGTTTGCTTGGTCGACGCTAGCGAGATTCAGGGGGCCGGGGGGGTGTTTAGTTTCAGGGGTCTTTTGGTTGAGGTTAGTCTCGCTTTGGTGGGGGTTGCCCCCCCGGCTATAAAAAGAGAATACCAGAGACCATAGCCCAGCGCAAGAGAAAATTCCAATTTTTGTAGCCGCTGCTGGACGGTTTCACACTTCCTATGGTAACTATTGCTTTTTCTTATAGATATGAGATCTGATTCGGAAGTCCAGTAGGACGAGCTAAAAGGGCTGAATGGTAGTTTTGGAACATTGAATGGTAACAGCCCACTCGGGGATCCAGGCCCCGGCAGGCTGAAATTCCGATTCGCATAGCCCCCGTGTATGGCTCCTGGCGACGGGCCGCTGCTGACGGCCTAGGCCTTCACCCTGACGTTCGCCCACTCTTCCAGCAGGGTGACGGCAGCGCAGAAATCCTCGTCGCCGTGCCCGCGGGCGATACTCGCCCCAAATAACTCGTGCACCAGCGAGGTCGCGGGCAGGGGCACGTTCATCTCCATGCCGGACTGGAGCATCAACGTGATGTCCTTGTGCATCCATTTCAGCGGGAAATTCGCCTTGAAGTTGCGCTTGAAGATGAAGGGGGCCTTAAAGCTGATAAGGCCGGCCTTGGCGGCGCTAGCGTCGAGGATCTCGAACATCTGTTTCGGGTCAACGCCGGCCTTGGTCGCCAACACCATGCCCTCGATGAAGCCCTGCATCATGTTGGCCAGCACGAGGTTCTGGGACAATTTGGCGTGCAGGCCCATGCCCTGCTTACCGCAGTAGAAGAGCGTTTTGCCCATCGGCAGGAAGTTTTCCCGTACCCGCTCGAACACCTTCTTGGGCCCGCCGACCATGAAGGTCAAGGTGCCCCTCTCGGCGCCGGGAGTCGAGCCGGTGCAAGGAGCGTCGAGGAAAAAGGCCTTCTTCTGCTCGAATGCAGCGGCGATGCGGCGGGAGACCGTCGGCGCAATGGTGCTGGCGTCGGCGACGACAGCATCCTTCCGGATACTGTCAAGAACTCCGTTCTTGCCGGTAAGGACATTTTCGGACATCTCGGAATTGCCCACACACAGGAAAATGCAGTCGGCAGATTCCGCGACCTCGCGCGGGGAGGCGCAATAGATGCCGCCCTTGTTGGCCTTGGCGAGCTTTTTCGCCTTGGACGCCGTGTTGCTCCATAAGGCCACCTCATGGCCCGCGTCGAGCAGGTTTCGGGCCATGGGATACCCCATCAGGCCCAGACCAAGAAACCCAAGTTTCGCCATCTTATCTCCTTATGTTCTGTGAGGTTGTGTGCGGCGCCCGCGGACTGGCGGCCCGGCCCGGCGCACAAATCCCACCGGTGTGTGCCCATCCTACGATCTCGTTCGAATTTTGGCGGCAGAACTGGGCCGCGGGAGTGTTGTTGAAGTCCCCAATTGTACCGTCTGAGCGGCTGTGAGACAATGTGTGCCTTCCTGAAAGAAGGAAGCTTCCTTGAAACGCCTCCCCTCCGTTCGTGATTTTAAAATTGCAGGCAGGGCGAAAGAGAGGCTACCATGACCATTCCGGGCAGTTGCGACTGGGAGACTCCGGTCAGGACGGGCCCGTATCCGTTGAGGTTGGAAATTTGGCTGCCAGCACACAAACTTTACTGTCACCTGTAGAACAGCTAACCGCAGAATACGACCGGGAGCGCCTGGAAGACGTCGGCTGGATGACCTGCATGACCCTGGTCCTGCTGGGCAACTACGCTCAGACCGGCCACTTCGGCGGGCCTTTGGCCTATACGCCGTATAACGTCGCGGTGCATCTCGCGGGGCCGAAGTTCGGGGGTTTGCGGTACGACTACCGGCGCCCGAAACATCCCTACAGCGATCGATTCATGCTCGCCGGCGGGCACTGCATACCCACCTGTTACGCCTTGTGGATCATTTTGGGCCAGGCGATGGCTCGCCGTTATGAGGCCACAGGCGACAAACGCTATGCCGTGGACCCGAAGGTGGCGATGCTGCCGATCGACGCGCTTGGCTTCCGGCGCGGCGCGGGCGCGCTCAAGACGCTGCTGCAGGATGCCGGGCTGGCTGACCATCCTTTGTTTGCGCAGGCCAAGGGCCGTGGGATTCGCGCCTTGGCGGGCCATGCGGAAAGCACCGACGTCACCAACGACGTCAACGGCGGGCCATCGGGCGTGGGCGTAGCCACGGCCGCGGGCAAAGCAGCGTTTTGGGACATCGTGGGCGCTCCGGCGGGATCGCCTAAAGTGATCGCCTTCGAAGGCGAATTCGCCATGACCGAAGGGCATGCGCAGGAGCTGAAGACACAGGCCTTAGCCCTGCAGGTGGGCAAGCGTCTGCGCCTGATGTTTTCCGACAACAACGCGGGCATCGACGACTCCCTGATCGGCGGCGTGATCAAAGAGAAGTACGACGGCTACCGGCTCATAGACCAGTGGACATCCTATGGCTGGAATGTGTTCGTCGTGGACAACGGGAACGACTACGACCAAGTGGTCGCGGCCCTGAAAACCATGGAAGACTGGGATCCGCAAGATCGCCGGCCGATGATTCTGATCGGCAAGACCGTGAAGGGATACTGGCCCGGCGCGGTCGATGGCGAGATTCCCGGCTTCGGCGATCAAATCGTCAACTATCCGAGTCATCCGTATGCGATGAAGATGAACGCGGAGTACTTCGTGGCCCTGGCCGCCACCTTCGAGAAACGCTACGGAGTCGAGTTCGAGGGCATCCGGAAGGGGCCGGTGAAAGACCTCCGGGAGCGGCTGATTCAGTTCAAGACGAACATCGACGTGGTGATGTCGGTGCTCGAGCGCGAGGGTCTCGGCGACTGGCTGGCTGATCGGCTCGTAACGATCGGCGACCAAGTGAAGGACGACCTGCCGCTAGGCATCGACGCCAAGAAGGACCCGTTTCTGGACGAGCGCCTGCGCGTGGCCAACCTTCCCAAAGAGCCGCAGAAGGTGCAGGCGAAGAATCGCCTGTCCGGGGCCGAGAAAGAAGTCGGCATTACACTTTTCCGCAAGCCGGGCGAAGTCGCCGGCACAAGGCGGGCCATCTCGGAAATTCTCAAGTGGATGAATTACGTCACGGACAATCGCTTCCTGACGATTGCCGCCGACCTTTCCGAATCCATCAATCTGGAGCACGGCAACCTTTGGGGCCACTACGATCCGGACGACAATCCCCTAGGGACACGCCTCAAAGCGCCCATTCAGGAAGCCGGCAATGCCTCGACGGCGATTGGGCTGGTGGGCCAGAGCGCATCGCTGGACCCCGCGAAGTTCGCGGGTGTGTGGGCGATCAGCGGCACTTACGGTGCGTTTACGCCACTGATGTATTTGCCAGCCCGGGTTTGGAGCCAGCAGAACCAGGACAGCCCTTTTCGCACCGGTGTGCTTCACATTCTGGCGGGACATTCCGGTCCGGAAACGGCCGCCGACGCGCGGACGCACTTCGGCATTTTTGCGCCTCAGGTTTGGAAGCTCTTCCCGCGAGGGGAAACAATCCACCTGAGTTTCTGGGACTACAACGATGTGGCCCCCGGGTACTTCGCTGCTGCTGAGATTGCGGCGCGTGACCCGAAGGTCGGAATCATCAGTATTGACGTGGCGCGCCCGGACTTCCCCGTAGCAGACAGGAGCACGTTCGCCGACAGCGATCTGCTGGCGGCGGCCAAGGGGCTGTACGTGATTCGCGACTTCACACCGGGCAAACCCAGGCACGGCTATGTCGTCACGCAGGGTTCCAGCTCGACCGTCAATCTGGTCAACGCGCTACCGCGGCTGGAGCAGGCAGGTGTCAATGTGAAAGTGATAGCGGCCATCAGCGAAGAACTTTTCGACCGCCAACCCGAGGAGTACCGTCGCTCAGTCCTGCCCCCGGAAGCCCTCTACGACCTGATGATCGTGAGCACGGGCACGCGGCGCATGTGGCCCATTCGGGACGTGGGCCCGCTCACGGATGCCTATTCGCTGACAGCGGACTGGAACAACGCCTGGCTTACCGGCGGACTGGAGCCCGATGTCATCGCTGAAGCCCATCTCGATGCCGAGTCAGTATTCAACGGCATCAAGCGTTTCGCGGAAGAGCGCAAAGAGCGTCTCGGCCGTCAGCGTGACCTGCTGGCCAAAGGCTAGCGGTTTCTCCCTTCCACTTGTATCGGCGCGGGCGGTAAGGACGGTCCTGTACGATGTTTTTGGGACGTCCGTGGCCCGCTTTTCTCTGAGAACTGCATGAGAGAAACTCTTCGCCGACTGTTCCGCTCCGCCCTCGGCAAGCTTTCTGTCGAGCAGGTGATGACGGAAAAAATGCGCTGCGAAAACGGTGTGCTTTCCGTGGGTGGCGAGCACGTGGAGTTGGGACCGTTCAAGAAGATCATCGGTGTCGGCATCGGCAAAGCGGCCGTGCCGATGACGCGCGCCCTCTCGGAAATTATCAAGCCCCATACAGTGTCGGGCGTCGTGGTAAGCCCCTCTCCAGCCGCCGATCTTCCCCCTTACTTCCTGCACTACGTCGGCGGGCACCCCTATCCCGACCGGCAGAGCTTTCACTCAGCCGACGTGATATCGGAACTGCTGGATGACCTCAAGAAACACCACCTGGTGATCTATCTCCTTTCAGGCGGCGGATCGGCTTTGTGCGAAAAGCCGGCCGCACCGGAGATTTCCCTGGACGATAGCCGCGAGTTCTTCCGGCTGCTGGTGACCTGCGGCGCCAACATCGTGGAGATGAACGTGCTGCGCAAGCACTTTTCCGCGATCAAAGGGGGCCGACTCGGCGAAACGGCAAGCCCGGCCAGGCAGATGACGCTGTATATTTCGGATGTGCCTGTAGACAAGCCCTCGACCGTCGCCTCGGGACCCACCATGCCTGATGAATCGACGGTGGAAGATTGCTATGAGATCGTCGAGCGCCTCGGACTGCTCGACAAACTTCCGGCGCCGATCCGCAGCATGTTCCACGACGGCCGCATTCCGGAAACGCCGAAGCCCGGCGCGGACATCTTCAACAACAGCTCTTGGCATTGCTTGCTCGACAACCAGGCGGGCCTCGATCTGCTGCGCGCCGAGGCGGACGCCCAGGGCTGGGTGGTTGATCAGGATCTCTCTGTCGACGACACGCCGCTGGAACAGGCCGTGGATCGCCTGCTGGCGAGGCTCGAGAATCTGCGCTCGCAAAACCCGGGACGGACGGTGGCTCTGCTCACAGGAGGCGAGTTAAGCTGGCCGGTAACCGGTGATGGACGGGGCGGACGCAATCAGGCATTTGTGCTCGACTGCGCCCGCAAGATTGCGGGCCGCAACATCGCCGTTGTGAGCGCCGGCACGGACGGCATCGACGGCAACTCCGAGGCGGCGGGCGCGGTCGCGGACGGCCAAACACTCGATCGCGCCGTCAAACAGGGTCTCGACGCGGCCGACTTCCAGCTACGTTCCGATTCTTCTCGTTTCTTCGAAGCCCTCGGCGACCTGATCGTCACGGGGCCCAGCGGGAACAATGTGCGCGATCTGCGCGTGCTTGTGGCGTGGGAGTGACTACCAGGAGCGGCAACGCGAAGCCGCCTATGAAAATTCATCCCCGAGTGCGCTGAGCGCACAATTGAGAAAAGATGCGCCTTCTTGTCACCGGCCGGTGAGAAGCAGCCGTTCTTGGCAACGAATTCCTGCGCAAAAGGACCTGTTTTCTTGTTTTTGCCTCGTCATTTCCGGATGGCGCTCCGCAGGAGGTCGAGTATGACCGGATTGCGCGGCGCGGCAACAGCACGAACTTCCGGTACGACGGGTTAAGGAAGCGAGCATCACGCCGGTTGCATCCCTGAGGCTACGATGCAGACCGGGCAAAGCCAAGGGCGAGAAGGGTGGGAGAACGAGAAAGTTCCGAGCAAAGGATGCCCCGCAGCAGGGACGCCTTCCGGACGAATACGGGACCGCCTGGCCGGCGTCCCGGACGGCCGGCGGTCCGACGCTCCCAATAGATTTTTGTTGGACCCTGGCCCACGGAGACCGGGTTGCCCGCCGGCGCGCAAATTCGAGAGCGCCGCATCACGAGCGACAGCCGCCCTCAAGCAACCTAGCTGGCGGTTACGTTAACAGCCTGCAAACCTTTCGGACCTTGCTCGACTTCAAATTCAACCTGCGAGCCGTCCTGCAGGGTGCGATAGCCTTCGCCCTTGATCGCGGAGTAGTGCACAAACACGTCGTCCCCGCTGGATCGTTGGATAAAACCGTAGCCCTTGGATTCGTTAAACCACTTCACAGTTCCTTGCTCTCTCACTACTGACATCTCCTAATCGAATAAATAGTACTGTTCCACGTCTTTTGCTGAGCTGTTCCAGAAACTGGCAGGTAGGAGAAAGTTGAAGAAGAGAAACCCCTGTCGCTTTCTAATGCTGTGCCAAAACCCTCTGGCAGTTCACAAGGAGGTGAACAGTTGCCAACAATTGTAGCACAGCCATCGCGCCGCCTGGACAACATTCCGGTAACGAAAAAGATCGCCCAAATTGGGCTAAAAACGGGCGCCGCGCGGGGCGAGACCGTCCTGCGTGCGCTCCTTATCTCAGCGGGGCGTCTTTCTGGGGCCGACATCCAGGTGTACAACTTGTCGCCCTGCCAAGGAAGGGTTTGATTCAGCGGCCGAGCGCGTGGCCATGCCGAGACTCGCGGGCCTTCCACGATTCGGCCGGCCTCCAGTTCTCTCTCGCGGGTCACTCACCATGGATGATGACCCGGTCAGGCAACCTTCGCGGTACCGATCGCACGCCGAAGATGCGCCGGCGGGCGGGCCTTGGCGGCCCAGAGTCCATGGGCCCCGCGCCCCGCAGGCTTACACCGTTGGATGAGCGTGGCCTTATCTATATACGGCTTCGCCCGGCCGTGCAGCATTTCGCCGGAGTTCAACCGGGATTTCTTGAGGCATCATCGCACGGCAAGTGATGACCGAGCGTTCCCGACCGCCTCATCGAGCGGGCCGGCCCGGTTGATGGATCGCGGCCAGCTGGATCGAACATTGGCAGCGCGATTGCGGATGGCGACGCTGGAGAACGCGATCGCGGAAACCAAGCCAGACCCCCACACCCAATCAATCTTCACGGCACGGAGCCATACTCCTATGTCTGGCTTGGCGCCCTGTCCACACCCACTTCGAGGAGATGATCTCCAGTTGCGCCGTGTGTGCGGGTGATGGGAACATTGGGAATAAGGGCTTGCCTCTCACGGGCGCGTAGCTCAGGCGGATAGAGCATCTGCCTTCTAAGCAGAGGGTCGCTGGTTCGAGTCCAGCCGCGCCTACCACTTACTTCATTGATTCCTAAGGCCTTCCGCATCCTGTCGGTCTCCAGTTCCTCGCGTTAAATGTGCCAAATGTGTTACAACTGTGCCAAAACCCCTCAGTTGGGCTTGGCTGTGCCAGAACGCTTCGCCGATTCATTCGCGTGCCGATTGAGTTTAGCGAGCGCCTCCCGCTTCATCTGCAGCTTCATCTGGGAGTACCGCTTGAAAACTTGGGCATCTCCCTGCCGAAGCAACTGCGTCACCCACTCGTCCGCCACGCCGCCAGCGCTCAGCCGCGTGGCGTAGGTCGAGCGCAGATCGTAGATCCGGAAATAGGGAACCTCAGCCTTGCGCAGGGCCGTGCGCCAGCACTTCTTAAAACTCGCTTGGTGGCTCTCCGGATTTTTCTGGCTCGGGAAAAGCCACGGGCCCGGTCCCGAGTTTGCGATCTGGTCCCTGAACGCCTGGACGGCCACGTCCGTCAGCGGGACGTCGGCGATCCCACTGGGTGTTTTCGAATCCGGAATCCAGACCACGGCGTTTTCGAGATCGACCTGGTCCTTGCGCATGAGCGCGAGTTCCTTGTAAATTCGAAGACCCGTCTCCGTGACGATCCGGATGATGTTGCGAAGATAGGGCGGAGCGCTGAACTCGATCCGCTCTTGTTCGGACCACGTCATGTAGTGCGGCCGGAAGAGTCCCTCCACCCTTGTGGGAAACTCCACGCCGACGCAGGGATTCGCGGGAAGGAATTTCTTCTTGACGGCGAGACCCAACACACGCCGAAGAACCCGGAACTCTTGGTGAACGCTCGATGGCTTCAACTTTCCGCGCTCGGTGAACCCCTTTCGGGTCTTGAACCGCACACGGTCTTGCAGTCGGCGACGCAAGTACATCTCGATCTCCTCCGCCGTGATGTCAACGAGTTTCCGTGATTGGAAGCTCTTCCGCAAATGTTTCACCGCACGATCGTTAGCGATGTGGGTCTTTTCCGAACGGAATGGCGGCTTGGAATAGTTCTCCAGGAAAAAATCACACCATTCACCAAAGCACAGCTTCTCGCCTTGAAGGACGATCTCCAGGACATTGCCATCACGGGCGAGCAGCCGCTCACGGAGTTTCTTCTGCGCCTTGTGCCAGTCTCTTGTTTCAGCCGACTCGCGATGGCGATTGCCCTCCCGATCCCGGTACCAAATCCACAAAAAGCTTGATCCCGATCTTGGATACACACCTCCCTCATGTTTACTTGGTCTTGCCATTTCCCACCTCCTGTTTGAACGTTGCGCGGAAGGGCTCGAGATCCGATTTCAGGAACCGGATGTTTCGGCCCATCACGCGGAGATGGGGAATCTGCCTTCGCTCTACCCAAAGATACACGGTTTGGACGCTGACGCCCAGGTATGCCGCCGCGTCCCGAACAGTCAGGGGGATCTCTTCTTGAGCGAGTGCGATATTCGGCGACTGATCGTCGCCCGGATCGGTTCGGGGGAGATGTTGTCGCATGCCTTTTTGTACGGCATGTTTTCGATTCCACAAAATGAGTTGCCTTGCCGGTGCTGCTTGGGGCCTGATTCGCGGGTCAGCAGCCCGGCCAGCGGCGCTCTGTCCTTTGTGTGGTTGGCTGGTGCCACAGGCACCCAAAGAGGGAAACGGTGAGCAAAATCAAGTAGATATGTGGCAGGCCCTGAGGCTGCCGAACGATCGTGCTCTCGGCTCTCTTGTAGCGTAGTGCGCGTCCATTCGCTGCAGATTGCGTTGAGAATATTCCTAGGCCGTCTCGATACGAATTCGCCGGGGAGACGGGCCACTCGAATGGACCCAATCACCACTCGTCGGGAAGGACTGAGCCAAATCCCACTTCCAAGCTCTCAGAAGGTCAGTTTGAACCCAAGCTGCAAGAGACGCTGATCCAGGGCCGCCGTCCAGTCAAGCGTGGGTGAAGCGAGGACTTTGCCTGTCTCGTCTACGGTCGCGGTGCTGTTCAAACCGACTACGTTCGTGCGGTTGAAGATGTTGGTCGACTCGGCGATGAACTCGATGTTTGTCCGCTCGCCGAGCGGAAACAACCGGCTGTAGCGTACATTAACCTCCGAAGTGCGGGGCGTTCGGAGTGTGTTGCGCCCGATGAAGAGCGGACGCTGGAAGGCGCTCGGGGTTGACGGATCTCCGTTCAAGACGCGGTTGCTGCCCATGTTGAATACGTCTCCGCTCTGGATCGTCGCGATCACCGCGATTCGATTGCCGTTTACCAGGTGACGGACCAGCTTGTTCCCGCTCTGCAACACCGGCGCGTAGACGAGGTGGCCGTTGAAGGCGTGCCGCCGATCTGTCAGCGAGTTGCCTCGGTCTCGCCGGCGATTGGTCGGATCGGACAACAGGAAATTGGGGCTGTCGATGTTGTTCTGCTCCGGTGCGTCATCGATGGCGTGCGACCAGGTGTACGTTGCGAACATCTCAAACCCGTGCGAGAGGCGCTTGCTCAGCGTGAGATTCAGACCGTTGTAGATGGACTGCCCAACCGATTCCGCTGAGAGGATGTTGCCGAATCCGGAAAACACCCGGTCCGAGCCAAAGATAGGCCGCCCATCAGCGAGTTGCTGCCCGGACGGGACAAGGTTGATGTTGCGCACGACGGGGAGGCGATTGCCACGCGTGAACAGATAGGTGGCCGTGAGCGCAAGGTCCTGAGCCAGTTCCCGGCTGATCGATAGGTTCGCGTTCGCGGAGTACAGGCTGGCGAAGTCCGGACTGACAGCCGTTATGTCCTCGAGAATTGGTGGAACGCCTTGGGGGATGCCGGTGAGGACGTTTGGAAACGATGGCGCGAACGGGATCTGCGGAGTCAGGCTGACGGCGAAGAAGGTCGGCGTCCCGTTGTTGAGAAGCGCTCGGCGATACAAGTCGGTTTGGAACGGATCGTAGAAGATGCCGGCACTAGCGCGTACCACGGTCTTGCCATGGCCAACCGCGATGCCCAGCCGTGGCGCCACGTTGTTTCTGTCGGCCCGAAACCTGCGGGAGTACTCGAAGGGCGCCTCCGGGTTCGCGTGCGGCGGGCGATAGACGTCGTACCGAAGGCCATAGGTGAGGGTCATATTCGCCCGAGGCTTCCAGGTATCCTGCACATAGAAACCGCCGAACAGCGAGTTGTATTTGATCGACGGCTCCCCGATCGTCTGGATGAAGCTCGCGTATGCGCGCGGGTTCAAGCCGTCCCGAGCCGCGAGGTAGGCCGTAGTGGTCGGGAACACATAAACAGCCGCAGTAGCCTGCACTTGAGTGTCACGAATGGGCCGGATGCTGCCGCCAAACTTGAGCGCGTGCCGTGCTAGGTGATAGCTGAAGTTTTCACTCACTTCAGGAGCCATCTCCTCATAGCGGAAACCAATATCAATGGAATTACCGAAATTGGCCACTCCTGGAATCGTGATTGCGGGACCGGAACCGGTTGCCTCGAAGCGGTCTTGCGATTGAGTTCGTACAGGCACCTGAAACCTCAGTTCGTTCACGGCGTTCGGTGAGAGGATGCTCACCAACTGCGCCGCGCCCGCATGGGAGCGGTCCACGAACTTGTAGGTGCGGTCCACGAGGTAGAGGCCACCGATGATGGAGCTGTTGTACGGCGAGTTGTTCCGGTGTCCGTTGTAGCGCAATGACAGCCGGTGGTTGGAGGCCAATTGCCAGTCCACCTTGCCGATGAAAAAGGTCACACTCTGGCTGAACGGAATCGGATCGGCGAAGCTGGCGGGGAGACCAAGCTCCGCCAGCGTGGAGGGAGGAACAGTAACGGGCACCGGCAAGTCACGCTTGACGTGCTCGTAGCCGGCGAAGAAAAACACGCGGTTTTCGACGATCCGCCCGCCCGCATCGGCGAACAGTGAATCGACGTTGACCTCGGGCGTTGGCCGGCCTTCCGGCAACAATGCGGGACGCGCGCTCATTGGTGTTCGCCGAAAGAGATAAGCCGCTTCGCCGTGCAGTTCGTTCGTCCCCGAGCGGGTGATTGTGTTGAAGAGCGTTCCGACCGTGTTCCCGAACTCAGGCGCGAAGCCATTGCTGACCGCCTGCACTTCCTGGACCCAGGTCTGAGAGACGGGTAGCAGGCGAATGCCGGCGCGGTCGCTCTGTACGTTGCTGCTCCCATCAAGCTGATAGTTGATCCGTCCACTGAATCCGTTCGCGTTCAGTTTCCGCGGGACGCCAAACTCGGTGTTGGCACGGCCACTCACGTTCGGCTGCTGAAGGATGAAGTTCAGAGGGTTGCGGGAAACGAGGGGCAGGTTCGCGACGGCATTCGCAGAAAGCGTGCTGCCCTGGTCAGTACGCGCGACATCGACAAGCGGCGTGGCGGACGAAACGACAACTTCGGTCGCGACGCTAGCGAGTTGCAGTGTGACATCAATCGTGGCCGTGGCGCCGGCGTTCAGCAAGATCCCATTTCGAGTGTAAGGGGCGAAGCCGTCCGCCTCGACTGTCAGCGAGTATTCACCGAGAGGCAGGAGAGGGACTCTGTAGAAGCCTGCGGATGTTGTCGTGGCAGTCCGCTCGTATCCGGTACCCAGATTCTCCACACGAACAGTTGCGTTCTGGACCGCTGCTCCGCTGGGGTCAAGCACAATCCCGGCGATCTCTGCGTTGACGGCCGCCGCTTGTGCGAACGCCACGGTGATGATGAATGGAGCCAATACGATAAGCCTGAAGATGGAAAACACTGTCTTGCACCTCCGTGATTGTCTATGAGCTTCCAAAAAAACCTTCCTCGGTACTCGTTGGTATCGAGGTGTGATCTTCGGCGACGATGAGGCCGACAACGGGGGCGGCATGCAGGCAAGGGGTCACCGTGAGCGGCCGGGACCCTCAGAGGCTGCTGACCACTTCCACAGCCCGCTCAAGCGGACCGTCACCTTCCCGGCCGTGCGCGTCCACGGCGTAGTCCGGCAGCACGCCTTTCTCTTCGAGGAGTTCGCCGCTCCAGGTGTACCAGGCCCTTGCGGGAACACGAATGAAGTAGCCGTGCCCCACCCCGTAAACGCTGCAACAGATGAGCCTGCCGGCGGTCCGCGCGCCTACCACGGGCGCCAGCTTGCGCTCCTGTGCGAAGGCCGCAATGCGCTCGCCTGCGCCCGTGGTGGTTCCATCCACCAAAACGGCGGCTTTGCCGTGGAAAGGCTTGGGGCCCAGGCCTTCGGTGATGATCGAAACAGAGTCGTCGCGAAAACCGAACTTGAGGGCCAGCCAGATGAGCGCTGCCTTCCGTGACGGAATGTGGTCGAAGACCGCGAGGGTCTCTTTCGAGTAGCTGTTGTTGGCGCGAGCACGCGTGACGCTGTATCCAACGGGGAGGCGGGCGGGGGTCAGATAGCTCATCACCCGCAGGAAGGCGAGTCCGCCGCCGGCGTTGCCGCGAAGATCGATGATCAGTCGTTCGCTTCCTTCGAGTTCCTGAATCGCACGGTCGATCTGCTTGGCGATATCGACGCCCACCGCGCCAGGGAACTTGGTCACCTTGAGCCAGCCAACACCTTCACCGAGCCTGGAGATCATCACGTCCCCAGCGTCAGAGGGCTGGGTTCGTTCCGGGGCGCACTCGTTCGGCTGGCAATACTGAAATCGCGCCGCCAGACCTTTCGGGACTTTCTTGCGGCTGCTCTCATGGAAGAACCCCGCGTCCGGTGTGCCGAATTCACGAACCAAGTCGCTCAGCGCCGCTTCAAACTCGGCGTCGCTTTTCGCGGCGAGCATGCGATCGCGCCGCTGATCCACTGCGGATCGCCACGTGCCTTGGTCAAAGCGGGGATCGAAGTGCTTTGTCTCGACCGTTCTAACAACCCTGGCGACGATCGAGTCTCGCTCAGTTCTTCCCAGATTGCTCATGGTGTATCTCCTGTGACCACACCGTGTGGATCTCCCACCAGCCGGAATCCCGCCCAAAAATAAGGGGTGGCATCCGATCCGTGAGTTCGCAGCAACTCGCGCTTCGCGAGCGTGAGCGCCTCCGCCTTGTCAAAGCCTTCTCGCAGCTTTGCGTAGAACCTCCGCATCAGCGCCGCTGTGTATGTGTCCTCTGCCGCCCATACGCTGGCCACGACACTTCGCGATCCAGCCATAAGGAATGCCTGCACCAGGCTATTCATGCCGGCGATTCCTTCCATCTGGCCCGAGCCTGCGTCGCACGCAGACAGCGTCACCAAGTCGGCGTTGAGATCGAGGCTCAAGATTTCACGGGCCTGGAGCAGGCCGTCCTCACCGTCACCCTTGCCCGAAGGAAAAACAAGCGCTGAGCGGTCAGGGAATTCGTCGTCGATGGCTGAATGAACGGACAAGTGCAACACACGGTATTGCGACAGCGGCAGCCGTTTCAGGGCTGCTTCCGTTGCGGCGTCCTTTGTAAGTAGGAAGGTTTCGCCCGGCCATGAAGCGGCTATGTCCTGGACCTCGCTGAGAGATTGCGGCAGAAAGCTCCAGCTTGGCGTGCCTGACGGCGCAAAGAATCCTCGCCCGCGCCAGATGAACTCGCGCTCGTCGATCTTTCGCCGCGAGTAGAGCGCACCCCCGACGCCCAGCAGGGCGATCTGCTCCCGTTCCGCACGGGCGGGCCCGGAAAGCAGATGGTAGACCGTCGCTGAAGGAGCGTAGGAAATCACGTGTGTCTCAGTTAGATACCGATCTTTGGGATCGAGCAGTGCCTCGAATGCCACCAGGTGCAGTTTGCCATCCGGAACGACGACAAGTCGCTGGTTTTGGCCAATGAGTGTCACTGGCGCAACCAGAAGCTTGTAGAGATCCCTGCCTTCCCCATGAGCGTTGCGTCCCTCGCGGATGGCCGCCAAGTGCAACTCCGCCGCTGACTCCAGTTCTTGGCGACCCTTCAGCGGATACCACGCAACACGATCGCGGCTGATGGCGAGGGCGAACGAACGCGGTTGCCCCAGCACGTACTCGATGACCAGTTCGCCGTCCGCCAGTCTTGCTTGCAGCCGCTGCAATGACACTGGCTTGGCCGCGTGACGCTCCTGCCAGCCCGCGCTGGGACTGCGCGGCCGGATCGACCGCACTTCCAACTCCCAGAGGCGGTCCAGCAAGAGGGTGCGATGGTCGGGATCCTCTTCGCTGGCCAAGGCGCGGTTCAGGGCGGCGATTTCGCGCGTCATGCGCGGGTACACCAACGATTTACCATCTGTTCCTTGAAGCAGGTCTACGAGACCACGTGCACGAGCTGATTCCAAAACGTGGAAAGCCTTGCGGACATCATGCAGCTTCTCCAAGGCCAGTTGAAAGTGGCCATCGAACACGCGGCTCATAGTCGCGATCAAAGTGTTCTTGTGCTTCGGATGGGGAAAGCCCCTGAGAAGAGAGTCCACAAGATCCGTCGCCTGGGCATAGGTGCGCTCTGCCTGTATGAAGTTCCCGTTGTCGGCCTCGATCTCAGCGAGGGCCGCCATCATCTGTGGAAGATGAAACAGATCGCCAGAACGCTGGGCAGCAGTGACGCTGCGCTTCGCATACGCCTCGGCCGTATCGATCTGGCGAGTGTCGCGAAGCAAGGATACAAGCGCGCTGCTTGCTGTCGCTTCGATCCTGTCCAGTCCAGCGTTTTTCGCTACGTCCGCCGCCGCGGTCAGCCGAGTAACTGCTTCATCTTGCTTCCCGGCCGCGGCCGCTAGTTCGCCGAGCACCGTGAGGATGCGCGCTTCCCGCACCTTTAGCCCTTTTTGTCGAGCTTCAGCCAGCCCTTCATGAAGCATGCGAAGGCCCTCACCTGACCGCCCGCTCGTGGCTTGCAATCGCGCCTTGCCAATATATGCCGTAAAGGGGAAATAGGCGCCCGGAGTGGCTTCTGCAAGAGCGAGTGCTTTGTCGAAGAAACGAATGGCGTCGCCGGTGCGGCCAAACTCAGCGGACCCCTCGCCCATTGCCGTGCGGTAGCGTATTTGGGCGGCGATGTCGCCGGAGACCTCTGCTTTCAGCAACGCGCCGGATACCAGCTTGACGGCCGCGTAGATCTCGCCGTTCAAGAATGCGATCGTCCCCAGTTCGCCCTCGGCCCTTGCCCTCCAAAGTCCAAGGCCGTCCATGGAAGCTAATTGCCTGGCTTCCTCCCACGTCTCGTGCGCGGCCGAGAGGTCGTATTGAAACTCGATGTCGCCCTTGACGGCGAGAAGCTGAATGCGTAGTTCCGGATCGCTTTGTGCAGGGCCGGAATCTAGCATGGAGGTGAGTTCGTCCGCAGCTTCCGGGAGCGACATGCTTTCGATACTGCCTCGAATCTGCGCGGCCCTGGCAAACAGGGCGGTCGGTTCGTCGGCGGGTTCGAAGCCTTCGCGGTCCAGCCGCTCAAGGACCTTCGCTGCCTCTGCCCAACTATTCAGCCAGGCCAACTGTTGGGCCTCCTGGATGATTGCCTCCCGTGGCGTCGGGGGCACGGCCGTAGGGGGTGCAGTTGCCAGGAGGAAAAGCATAGCCGTTGCCGAGGGAACGTACCGTTTGCCGGCCCGGACCAAGCGCGCAGATCTCCTGACATTGCGCCGACCTACTCGCTCTCCACCCAAAGCCTTTGCGTGCATCAGCCGTTCTCTCAGTCGAGCAAGACGGAATAGGTGTTCCACAGAGTGCCGACGCGGCGAATTCCGAGTTCGTAGGGACCTGGCGAGAGGTCCGCAAGATCCATCTCCACAGGGAGGATCACCATGAAGTTCTCCAGTCTTGCCTCTCCTCTCGCGCCGGACAGCGGCTCTCCCTTAGGACTGAACAACCCAACCTCGTAACTACCCACCTCGCTCCCGATCGGCAGGTAGATCGAGAGGGCCAGTTTGCTCCGTGGAAGGCGAGACGGCGCATCATTATCTTGTGGGTCTGGAGCACCTCGAGTCACGCCTTTGTAACGGAGGTCAAGGAACAGCTCTCTTGGCTGCTCCGCAGAACGAGCCACCTCTTTCGACGACGGCTGGCCGCTCCATCCGCTGAAGACCAGCGAACTGCCCAGATAGAGGAGAATCGCGGCGGCAGCACAACCCAGTGCGGAGAACGTCCAGACCCGCCGCTCGTGGGCCGTGCGGTAACGCGAATACTCAACGAAACACGGAGAGCACGTCGCAATGTGATCGACGAGGTCTGCGGACTCCGTCAGCGGGGAGCGCCGGTTCGCCAGCCGGTTCAACGCCGTCGAGTACGGGCACCCAGCACGCTCCGGGCTCTGAAACTCGTTGCGCAAGGCAGCTTCGGCTGCCTTCAAGAGGTTTTTCTCCTGGCGGCGCGAGAGGCTCTTGTATGGGCTATTACGCTCCATCTTTCGACCTCCCCGCCGCGCGCGCACGCCTCGCCTGCACACGAAGCAGTTCCTGATAGGCCTTGTGCGCGCCGTAGTAGAATCGCGTTTTCGCTTGCTTCTCAGTAATGCCGAGGCTCCGAGCGATTTTCTTCCACGAGTACTTGAGCAGGCGGCAGTGCAGCATGTGCCGCACCGGGTGCGACATATAGGGCGCGAGAGACATCAACGCTATTCGATCGTCGAAGATCTTCGTCCAGTCGGGAGCGCTCGGCTGGTGATTTGCTTCGAGTTCTTGCACGCCTCCTTCGTAGACGATGCGGCCTTCCCGGATGGCAAGGTTTCTCACATGCCGAATCATGGACGTTCGGAAATAGCCGTTCAGATTCCGGCCGACTTCCTTGTCAGCTTTGAGCCGTTCCGATACCTCAATGGCCACTGCCTCCACGATTTCTCGCGTGCGTGTGCCGTCATGGAGATGGTTCTTGACGAGGTGGAAAGCCCAAGACCAATTGGCCTCCGCTACCGCAAAGACGCGCTCATCGATGATCTGCTGGCCGCTCTCGTGAGTGGGTAGACAGGGTCGGCAGGGAACTCGATTACCTGGCGCGGCGGGTGAAGACTTCCTCTGCCGCGGAAAAGTCGGCGTGGTGGTTTCGATGTGTTGTTTCGTGTGCACTCGTAGCCGGTGAGTGCCTTGCCTTCAGTTGGCTCTCCTTTTCAGCCAACAGCCTCCCTACCCTGGTCATCTCCTGGTTCGTGCTGTTCTTGCTGCCGAAGCCAACGCCGCGAATACCCTTGTTCGCGGGGCGATGGGTTGCGCTAATTGCCTTGCTATTCAACCTGGACGGTGCATTCGGCGCAGTCGGAAAGGTTGTCCCGTCAACACGTACGTGGGATGGCGCTTTCGCCATTCTGTGGTGGGTCGTGGCGGCTGTCTTGGTTTTCTGGGCTTTCAGGGCATTGCTGCCTCAGGGCTCGCAGGTCGCGAGCGCTCAGGGAACAGTTTCGGCCGTCCAGGCTGCTGACGACAGGTGGTCGAACATCCCCGCGGTGCGGTTCGCCGATGTCGGCGGATCGGAGCGAGCGAAGCGGGAAGTGGAGATCATCGCCCGGAACAGGTTCGCCGACAACGCGGTTGGGGTCGTCCGGAACGGCATCCTCCTTCACGGCGAACATGGAACGGGCAAGAACCTTCTGGCGGAAGCAACGGCAGGCGAGTTCCGCGTGAGTTTTCATCACGTCCGATGCCCGGAGTTGATGGGCGTCAGCATCGGCTCAACGAGCGCGGAAATTCGGCGGGTTTTTGAATGGGCGGCGGCGCACCGGCCCATTGTTCTCTTCCTCGATGAAATCGACTCGGTTGGGAGCCGCAAGCAACCGCAGGGAGCCGGTACAGACGCGGGAGGAGGCGGCCGGGAATACAACATCGTCACAACGCAGCTCATGCAGTCGATCGACCAGCACCGGCATCAGGATGGCTTCCTGATCATGGCCGCTACCAATTATCTGGACGGCCTTGAGCCGACCCTGATCCGCGAAGGCCGGTTCGATGCGAAAGTGCGCCTGGGCTTGCCCGGTGAGGAAGGCCGAAAGGAGATTCTCGCCGCACAGCTTGCCGGGTTGACGTGGAAGAAACACGATCTCTCGAACATCGCGCGCCGCACGCCCGGCTGGAGCCCCGCCCGCCTGCGGAGCCTGGTCGATCGCGCGACGCTGCTGGCGAATGGCAATCCCATTGAGGAACGCCATCTCGTCGAGGCTCTCGAAAGTACGGGAGGTCAGGATCGCCCCGCGATGGAGCAGGTTGACTGGGATGACGTAGTTCTTCCCGAGCAGGTCACTGAAGACCTGAAGGCGCTGATTCGGTTGATGGAGCCTGGAGCCGCTGAAGGACTGTCGTTGTCCGCTCCCACAGGGTTGATTCTCTTGGGAGCGCCTGGGACGGGGAAGACCTTGACGGCGAAGCTGATTGAGTCGCAGTCCAATCGCAGCCTCTATTCCATTTCGCCGAGCGAGGTGCTCTCCGGAGCGGTCGGAGGCTCCGTCAAACGGCTCAGCGAGATCTTCGCTCGCGCGAAGGAGAATGCGCCTTCCATACTGTTTTTCGATGAGACGGACGGCCTTTTCCCGAGCACGCATGGGCCGGTGGGTCAGCACGATGTCCAACTCGTTGAACAGGCCCTGATCGAGATCAGCGCCCTCAAGCCGGAGCACAATGTTTTCTTGATCGGAACGACAAACCACCTGGAGCGAGTAGACCCGCGCATCCTCCGCGGTGGCCGGTTCAGCGAGAAGATCGAGATCGGCATTCCCGACGTGGCTGGCTACCGCAAGCTTTTGGCGCGATATCTGGGGACTGCGCAACTCGCGGACGGGTTGACCCCGGAGGCGATCGTCGAACGCATTCAGGGCACTAGGCCGGCGGATCTCGAAGCCATGGTCAATTCAATGAAACGGGCTGCCATGCGCCGAATGGGCCGCTCGGAGACTCACCTACCACCTCTGCAAATGGAAGATCTCCAAGAAGCGCTTGGTCGAGTACAGCCCCGCTTCTGAGGACGACGATCCGCACAGAAATTATCTCAGCACCCCCACGATATAGGCGTTACGAAGCAAGTCTGGGATCGTGCGCTAGGTGCGATGCTCCAAGAGGCCGTGAAAAAGCTGATGCCGCAGAAGAGGCCTAAGGCTTGCCCATTCCTCAACGGGCGACAGTGTAATCGCTCCTGTTTGCTTCAGTAAGCATTGCCCGATTGTTCATCTCTTGGTGATCTTTGGCCCGACATAGACGATATAAACCGGGGTTGTCGCAGTCACCGGCCATGAGAAATGGATGCGATACTGCGGCGATTTGACCTTTCCGTGCCAGGTACAGAAGAGTGTTGCCTCGGAGTCGTGAGGATGACGAAACGTGAGGTCATTCGCGAAGTCTTGCTTCTCGGTGTCGGACGAATCCGAGAACCATGCCCTCTCCCCAGTAAAATGTCGTTGGTAGACGGCGTGACCATCGGCCGTTCGTAATCCCCTCTCATCGAAGCTTTGCCTAAGCTGATGGAGCACGTTTAAGAGTTTTAGAATCTTCTCCGCCACACTCGGCTTGAAGGGTTGACCTCGAAGGGGTTCGAATGCGTCGTCGGAGATCGTGAGCGTGGTGAAGCGGGCGATAGAGAGATTCGCAAGCGCTGTCCATGAGGTCAGGTTGGCCGGGGCCGTAACAAAGAAAGCCTCGACCGTTGCTGGATCCCAGTGATTTCGAACACTGACAGGCTGGCGGGTTTCATCATCGACTACTCGATCGACTTCGACCGGGTCATAGGTGAAGTTCGAGGGTGCCAGGCTCACGAGGCCGCGGTCAATACCGTTAAGCACGCAGTGAGCGGCTTCCGCTAGTGCGGTATCTGTCACCAGTTCAGCGCAGCACTCGTACCAATCGCCACCGTCATGCTGGCGATCATCGTCCCAGAAGGGGCCTTGTTGGCTTAACCATCCCATGATCGCTCGTTGTGCGTCCAATGGCATCGACTTCACGGCTGCGGGCATTCGCGCCTGAGCTGTGACCTGACCGTTAACGAGATTCCGATGACAGTAGACGGCCCGACCGTTCCGGCGAGCAATCTCTCGGATCTTCATTACTTGCCCCAGCGATACTCGAAAGGAATCAAGATTGGAGAACTGTCCGTGCAATGACAGGTCGTTGACAAGCAGGTCCACGTCACTCTCCCCATCCTGCGAAGTAGTTCATGTCCTTGTCGAACTGGTCGAAGAATCCTTCTGGCCAGACATCGATCCTCCCTGCGGCGTCCAATGTCGGGCTAACGACCTGGTCCAACCTGCCGTCGGGTTGCCGAAAGAAGTGAAGTAGGGCCAGCTCATGGGGCAAGACTCCGCCCTTGACGGCACGCCGAATCCCGTTGAGAATGTGGTCGCTGTGCGTTTCTACGACGACCTGAGTGCCGCTTGCGGCAATCTCGGCGAGGAAGGCCCCCATGAGTGCCTGCCCTGCAGGGTGCAGGTGAACCTCGGGGTTCTCGATGAGAAGGATGTCCTCTTCCCTGGCCGAGATGGCGGCAACTACGATCGGGAGCACCTGGGTCAACCCGAATCCCACGTGGACGGGCCGGTGGAAGTCAGTATCGTCGGAAGTTCGGAGCCCGAGGGTAACGGCGTTCGCCTGAGGGACAAGTTGAACATCGAGACGACAACCGGGAAAGAACTGGCCCATTCGATTTTCGATCTGTTTTAGACCCGTCTGTGGCACATTCTTTACGACGATCGACTCGCGGATCGGTTCAGCACGGACACGGTAGAGTACGCTCACAGTGTGCTCCCCGCGCGGACCGACGACGCGGGAGGTTTGGCGATCCACCAGTGGATATACGTCGCGAGGGCCTACACGTTCGGCCGTGATGTACGTAAGGTTGCGAAGGCCGGTAGCCACGCTCGAGCCCGCCTCATAATTATTGACTGGCACGAGATGCCGAAGTGCAGTAGGTTGGTCAATCGCAGCGCCATTAAGGGTAACCCGATCAACAGCCATCGACATCTCCTCGCGCTCGCCGTTAAACGTCCACTGGACGCTTGCGGGCCCGTTGAACAATCCGATTTCGAATTGCCGCCGACCATGTACCTTGTCGACTACGTCCAGGACTGTGCCGAGTTGAACGGAGTTTCCATTCAGCATGAGTCTTGTCGACCATTCATGCTCGTTAATTGTCTGGTGCAGCAACACCAACGCTTGCAGAGCAGAGGACTTGCCTGATGCATTCGATCCCGACAGGAGCGTCAGGGGACCGAGAGGCAGATCGAGTTTCTCGAAGCACTTGAAGTGCCGTAGCTCAAGCTTGTCAAGCATCGAACACCTCCGAGAGGGTTTGGCGCATGACTTCGAAACGGTGGTGCACTTGCTTGGGAGTGTTCGTTCCGTATGTAATCGAATCAATGAAGGGCTTGTCATCCATCAGTGCGCAAAATCTCGTGCGCAACTCGTTGGCGCGGTCCTGAACCTGGTTTTCAGGGACCAAAGCGAGTCCTGTACTCATGACATCCCAGAGCGAGGCATTTAGGATGCTGCGTCGATCCTGCCCTGGCCAGTGCTTCCTGAACGCGTGCTCTCCGAACACATAGAGGTTGTTTCGAAGAGTGTTACGGAACTCATCTGAGAGATCAACCAATTGTTCATTCGCCAACGAGTTCATGTGGGTGAGCGCCCGGGCCAAGAACTCATCCATTTCACCCTTGTAGTCGTCCAACTCAAGCAATCGGAAGGCGCAGAACCGATTGACAAACTCGCGGTCTCGCATGGTGTCTGATCGCAGGCTACCCCCAGTCGCTTGTTTGAACAATTCCGTTTCTGCTTCTTGTCGGAGGAAGCTCGTGGCTGGCCCCATGTACAGGGAGTTTCGCATCTGCTGTCGGGTCAAAGGAACTCCACTGTTCACACGCTCGAAGATGTCCAGCCTGGCGCGCTCAGGCACCTTGGCATCCACGATGTATAGGACCAGATTGCAATCCTCGACGCGGTTCTGGAGCTTGGGCGACAGGTCCTGAAAGCGTTTCGCATGGACATCCGCTTGGTTCGGAAGCTTCAGCTTGAGCTTATTGTTGATAAAGCGAACAAAGGTCGATAGCCGCTGCAAGCCGTCAACCACGATCATACGGCCCTGAGCATCCTCCGCGAGATAGAATACGGGCAGTGGAATGCGCATGAGCACCGATTCAATGAGTTTGCTCTGCTTTTCGGTGTCCCAGATAAACGTACGCTGAAAATCAGGATCCATGACAAAAGATCCCTGATCGATCCGACGCACCACATCGTGGACCGTCCGCTGCTCGTTGCGGATGAGGAGCGTGTCGATAGGATAGTCTCCCCAGTTGGCATCCTCGTCGCTGCCAACGCCCTCGATTTCTTCGGGAACTGGATTTTCCTGTATTCCCATTGGTCTGTCCTCGGGTCGTCAATTTCGACCCTCACCGTTCTTCTTGAATTCGCGCCACTAACGCCCTACTCTTGGCTAAGACTGACCGGGGCGATAGGTCGGGCATGGTGGCTTAAGATGAAAACCCCGCGTCAGTTCCTGCGGCACTACCATTCGTAGCTACCTCTCGAGTGGTCTACAGGTACCTCTCGGAATCACGGCGACCGGCCCTATCAGGACCCTTGCCGCTCTCGTCAGGGAGGTACCGCTCGGGTGGCAACCGGCCCGTCGACCGCTACGAGAATGCCTGCGCGTAGGAGCAACCTCATCGGTGGTTGCCTGTCTGCACTCGTGGCGTTCACGACTGTCGCGTCCAAACCTCCCTCGGCTTCCGGCAATAACCCGTCAATTATGCCAAAGAGATCTACCTTAGCGCTGAAGCAACCAAACCGTTACAGCTTGGGCACCGGCTATCGGCGGATGTGATCCTGGGCCATGACCTGTTCTCGGTCGGATGACGGCCCACTGGAGGTCACTCGTCGCCTGTGGCGCCATGCGTTGCCACTTGGTCGGGTGACGCCCTCTCTTTGACCGGTCTCACTCCCTAAGCACGTGATGTCAATGACTTGCCAGTTCCGCCGCAACTCGTTTTGAGATTCGGCGAACCTGGTGTACAGTCCTCCCATTGCTCGGGCGGCCCGCCCGAGCCGAAGGTCGAATTGGGAGGTACATCTTCATGCAGCAGCTATCGGGGACAAGGCAGCAGGCGGCGCTCCTGCTGGCCACGGTCCTTCTCCTACTGACAACCGCCAATGTGGTCCTGCTGGCCCAGAACATGGGAGCGTCGCCGCAGACCAACATCGCCGTTCAAGGCCAAACAGGCGCCCAGCCCGAGGGGGCGTTTCTGAACCTCGTGAACTGGGTCGGCAACGTGATCGCTCCGGTGGGCGCGGCCCTCGCGATCGCCGCGGGTTTGGTGTCGTTTATCTCCGGCCGTGGCGTCGTGAGGTATGTCGTCACCGCCCTCGGTTCCAACGCGCGGGGAGCGGAAACTGGTCGAGCAAGCCTGGAGGGAGAATGCTGTCGTCCTGGGCTACGACGTACAGGGCGAGCCGTGGAAGTGGACCGACGACACGCGGGTCATGCAGGCGTTGGTGCTCGGGCAGACAGGCAGCGGCAAGACGACTTTGCTGCGAAACATCATCACCCAGGATCTGATGCGGCGCGGCGGATCGCCCGGCGCCGGCCACAAGATCCCGATGGTGATCTTCGATGGGAAGGGCGATCTGGAGTTCTTCACTTCGCTGCTGCCCTATATTCACCGCGCCGGCCGGATGCCGGATCTCCGTCTGATGAATCCGTCGCGGCCGGAGTTCTCCGTCCAGTACAACCCCTTTGCCTCCGAAGACGACAATTATATGGCCCAGGTCTCGATGATCTTCGGATCCTTCGACCTGCACGACGAATTCTTCGCCAAACACCAGTTGAACTACCTGGCCGACATTGTCCGCATCCTGCACTACGCCGGCAGGCGCTTCAACTTCTACGACGTGATGGTCATGGCGCTCGACCGGGGGGTCATCGAGGAACAGGTAGCGGAAGCCCGCGCCCGCATGAGCCGCGACTCGAACGTCTCCACGCAGCGTCGCCTGAACTTCGAAATGTCCGCCAAGAACCTGTTCCAGTCTTTCGCGGACCGGGATCGCGTACCGAAGATCCAGGGACTGCTCAACGAGTGCATGACGTTCCTCGACGACGAATTGAGCGTCATTACCGGCCCCTACGACAACCTGCTGTCGATCAACGATGTCATCGACCAGCAACTCATTCTCTTTGTGAGCCTGAACATCAACAAGAATACGGCTCCGGTCCGAGCACTGGGCAAGATGCTGCTCCAGAATCTGCAACTGGTCGTGGGCAAACGGTACGAGTCCGAATCGGAGCGGAAGCGGCGAGGCAAACCGCTTTTCTCCGTCGTTTTGGACGAGTTCGCCCCCTTCGGTTACCGGAATTTCGCTCAGATCCTGAACACCGCGCGCGGCACAAACACGGCGTTCCTGTTCTCGATGCAGTCCCTGCCGCAACTCCTCCAGGTCGGAAGAGGATTCCAGCAGGACGTATCTTCGGCGCCGGGGACGACCATGCTGCTCCAGACCCGCGACGAAGAGACGGCCAAGTACTTCAAGCAGGCCTCCTCCCAGGTCCCCGTTCAGAAGCGGACACAGCAGCTCTGGCGAAACGACTTTCTTGGATTCGAGCGCTTCCGGAAGACCACGGGCGCCACCGAGCGCGAGCAGCTCGAGTACCGGGCTCTGGATCACCACATCAAGAACCTCGGCAAAGGCAAGATGGAAGTCCTCATGACTGACCCGGTTCAGGGTACGTTGCACGGCCGGCTGCATGTTCGGCCGCCCGCTAACGTTCGGGTCCCTTGTTTCGAACCGACTCTGTTCCCAAGACTGCGCTCCTCCCGAGCCGACAGCCAGGGCGCGAATCTGCGGTTTAAGGATCAGAAACTGGCGGCTACGATCTCCCTACCGCGAAGGTGAGTCGAGAGATGACAAGGCGATTCCTATTTGGAGCAGCGTTGATCTGCGGATTGGCGGCCGCACAGCAGACGGTCGATCCGCAGCCCACGGCTGAAGGGAAAAGCACAACCGCGCCGCGAGAGCCCGAGGCACTGGATAACCGGGTTGAAACCGGAGCAGGCGCGGTAACAGTCAATCCCGCTCAGCCTTACCGCCCTATTCCCATAAGTGGGACGCAACCCCGGGAAAGCATCTGGGAGTTCTACCTGAAGGCTCTTAACCCGCACCAGATTCGTTGGAGTGACGAGATTGACCGACGCCTGGCCGTACTCGCCGACCAGTCGATTGGCAATCCCTACTTCCGCGTTTGTGCCTTTCAAACAGGGCTCATTCTCGTCCTTCTTCTGATTTGCTGGCTCTGGTGGGAAAAGAACCGTGAGATCAAGTGGGTTGCCGCGGAGTGTTTGACCGACGCAATCAACACCAAACGAATCGCCGATCAGCGGGCATTGGAGGCGATCGACCGGCACAACCGGCATATCGAGATGTGCAATCGGGTCATCGAAGGGCAGGAGTCGGGCGTCGGAGGCGGCCAAGGCACCGATGATTGGCAGCGGGAAATTCGTGACCTGCAGACACAACTGGCGACGGAACGAACCCAATCAGCCCGGCTGGACGCCGAGCTGCAGAAGCGCGATGAGTTCCAGACCCAACTTGAGCGGCGGCTTGCACAGATGGAATCGGCCATGGGAGATCGCCAAAACGGCACCAACTCGGAATTGGTGGCGCGCCTGCAACGCGCCGAGGCGGAACTGGGAAAGAAAAAGACAGGCCGGAGGTAGCCACTGTGGTTGTATTCGTCCACTCGCTGGGAAGCATTTGGCAGTTGAAGGCGCGGAAATCGGGCGGACATTCGGTATGGAACACGACCGGGATCGACGACGGCAAGCGCATTCGTCCGCGGTCCAGGGTCTATGGCCAAGTGGCGTTCGGGCGGCGGGCGCAGGTCGAACTGAACAAGCCGTATCCATTTCGGCCTTCAGCTTGGGTGACGAGTAGGCTGAATGAGCACCCCGGCGCGAACACGCTGAAACTGTTTGTCCGAGCATCCGCGAATGCAGTCCCTGATTGGTACCTCGTGACTGTGAACCAAAGTCTGATTGGCGCCCTGCGGCACGACAGTTGGGATACCCGTGAGACACAGCTTTTGTCGCACTCCCACTGGCAGGAGCGCCAGGAAATGATGCTGCTGATGCGTCCGTTCGGATGGCTCAGATCCCAGTATGGGACGGCGACGCTCGTCCCAACTGCGCACGGATGTGCGTGGCGGACTGCCGGATGGGGGGCGTCATGAGGTACCTGCCTGGAGAAGTTGTCATCTCTCCCGACGCCGACCTGCCCCTGCTGCGCACAGTGCATCGTGCCGGCCACGCCACCCCCCATCAACTTTATTCCTCGGTTTATCCTCACCGGGAGAAACGGCTGTGGGACAGTCTCAGTTGGAGAATCAACCGGCTGGTGAAGGGTAAATTCCTCGACCGGACGCCGGTGCCTGGCCTGAAGGGTCCGGTTCTGTCGCTCGGTGAGAACGGAGAGCTGTACCTCCAGGGGCGCGAGCGGTTCCTGGTGGAGCGCGCCGGGCGGTCGCGCGGCTCGAACCGGCGGCACCAGATCTGGCACGATGTCGAGCTGTTCGACATTCAACTGGCTCTCCGGCGGGCAGATGCCGTCGTCTTGTGGGAGTCGGAACCCGAGGTCAAGGCGGCAAACGATTTCACAACCGACCGCTACGCCAAGGATTACGACGCTGTCGTGACGTTCCGCTCGGGCAACCGATGCGGCAAAGTGGCGCTCGAATACGAGCGAACGCCGAAATCATCGCGGCAGTACGAGCGCATCTGCTACGAGATCGACCACGATAACAAGCTCGAAGCTTTTCTCTACCTGGTTCCGAACTGCGAGCTTCATGCCTTCCTGCTGCACGCTCTGCGCAACGCCCGGCGGCGCATTGTCGTTGCACTGGCGTCCGAATTCACCCAATCCCCGCACACAACGCTACTCATCGACGCGCGAACTCGAGTTCAGTGTCGTCTCAAAGACTGTTTGACCGGCGCGATTCGGTGACTAGGCCGTTGACGCTGTATTGACTGGCTTTGCGTCGGCTTGGACTTCGCACGCCGGCCTTTAACTTCCGTGACATCAGCGACTTGCGATCCGACATCCCCGGCCGTTGATGTGGTTTGCGGGTGGTAGCCTGAGACAATTGATGTGGTTGACGGATGCACAAATGTATGAGAGAGTTGTCCTATAGAACTTCTGTAGGAGTCCGAATTGGGGACCAAGACGGAACTACTAAAAGGGACGCTTGACCTGCTGATCCTGCGGACGCTGGCTGTAGAGGCGAATCACGGGCTGGGCATTGCACGTCGTATACACGACATCACGCGGGGAACGTTTGAGGTAAAACCCGGATCGCTCTTCCCAGCGCTGCATCGACTGGAAGAAAAGGGTTGGCTCGCATCCGAGTGGGGCGAGTCAGAAAACCGCCGACGAGCCAAGTTCTACAGTCTGACTAGAGCCGGCCGCAGACAGATCGGGGCTGAACTGGTGGATTGGAAACGCATTGTGGCGGCGATCAACTGGGCTATCGATGCCACTTCGTAGAGGCTAAACCGTGTTTCGCATCCGGCGCCTGTTGCACAATCTGTTTCGGAGAGGCCGGGTTGAACACGAGCTCGACGAAGAATTGCGTTCCTATCTCGATCTGTTAACGGATCAGAAGTTCGCCGAGGGAATGAATGAGCGAGAAGCACGGCGAGAAGCGGCACTTGAATTGGGTGGGATCGCTCAAGTAAAGGAAGCAATCTGGGACGTAAAAATGGGATCGGTGCTTCAGCAAGTCTGGCAGGACGTCGGCTATGGCCTGCGGACAATGCGGCGCGCTCCCGCCTTCACCGCCGTTGCCGTGCTGTCGCTGGCTCTTGGTATCGGCGCCAACACCGCTATCTTTAGCCTCGTCAACACGCTGATGCTCCGAACCCTTCCGGTTCGCGACCCGGGCCAGCTTGTGGAACTCCTCCACCAATACCCGGGCGATCCTATTGGGAACGTCTTCCCGTGGCAAGCCTACGAGCACCTGCGCGATAACAATCGGGTGCTTTTGGACCTGATCGCATCGTCGGCCCCCTGGCATTCCGTGTTCCGACTCGGCAGTGACGGCATCGCAGAGGAGCGCGTCACCGGCGAGTACGTGGGCGGGAATTTCTTCCCGGCACTCGGAGTGAAGCCCGCAATCGGCCGGCTGATTGGTCCCGAGGACGACGAATCGGGGAACGCTTCTTCCGCAGTTGCGGTGGTCAGTTGGTCCTACTGGAGAAACAAGTTCGACCTCGACCCGACAATTGTAGGCAAGCAAATCAGCGTCGAGGACGTTCTGGTGACCGTCATCGGGGTAGCGCCGCGTGAGTTTCGTGGACTGCAGGTCGGGTCTCGGCCAGTCGTGTGGTTGCCGCTGGCTATGGAGCCAGTCCTGAGCCGTCGAAGTTACACGTACACGCGTGTTTATTGGCTGCGGTTGGTCGGACGTCTGAAGCCCGGCGTGAGCCTCAAGGAAGCCCGCGCGGAACTGGCAGTATTGTACCGGCGGACTCTCGAGAACTTGGCTAAGGTCCGAGACGATCGCACTATTCTTGACTCGAAGTTAGAACTGGAGCCCGCCGGCGCCGGGCTGTCGCCGCTGCGCCATGAGTTCGGCAAGCCATTGTTGTTGCTGCTAGCCGTTGCGGGGTTGCTCTTGCTCATGGCATGCACCAACGTCGCGAGCATACTGCTGTCGCGTGGAGCGGCTCGACAGCGCGAGATGGCGTTGCGCGTTTCCCTGGGCGCTAGCCGGTTTCGGCTTGCGCGTCAGGTGTTGACCGAGTCGCTTCTGTTTTCCGCCGCGGGCGCCCTGCTCGGTATTGTGCTGGCGTATTTCGCCACGGGCGCGCTCGTGCGAGTTGTCGAAAGCGGGCGTGGGCGCATCGAGGTTGCCGTCGAGCCCGATATGCACGTCTTGCTTTTCACGGCCGCGGCCTCGCTGCTGACTGGCCTACTATTCGGACTGGCTCCCGCGGTGCGGGCCATGGCGGCGGCTCCGGCGTCTTCACTGCGGTCGGCCGCGGCGGTCGGCGAGAGCAAACTCGGGCAGTTGTTTGGAAGAGGTCTGATCGTAACCCAAGTGGCCTTGTCACTCGTTTTGTTGAGCGCGGCGGGCCTGTTTGTCTCGCACCTGTCGAATCTGCGCAAGCTAGACCTCGGTTTCGCGCGCAACGAGGTTCTTCTGCTGAGCCTCGATACGTCCCGCAGCGCGATGAATGGCGAGCAATTGGCGCGCTCCTTTCGCGAACTACTGGTGCGCCTGGAAGCAATCCCGGGCGTGCGTGCTGCCTCGCTAACCGCCATCTCCCCGATCTCGGGTGTGGGTGGCTCGCGTCTGGCGACGGTCGAAGGCTACCAGGACCAGCCGGGGGCATGGCGATTCCTCGCCTTCAACTCGGTTGCACCAAAGTACTTCGAGACGCTCGGGACGCCGTTGGTGGCAGGGCGCGATTTCCGCTTCGACGACCCCGACGGCTCCCGAATAGGAATCATCAACCAGACCATGGCACGCTACTACTTCGGCGACGGCAACGCGATCGGAAAGCACTTCACCTTTGATGGTGACAACAAGCCGTACGAGATCATTGGAGTAGTCGGCGATGCTGAGTACTCACACTGGCGCGAAGATATTCCACGCGTTGTTTACTTCAACACATTCAGCGAAGGGCGAATACCGCAGCACGTTGCGCTTCGGACCAGCGTGGACCCACTGTCGGTCGCTTCCGAGGCACGACGCACTGTGCGCGGCATCCTTGAGGACGTTCCCATCAACCGAGTCACTACGTTGGCGGGCCAGTTCGAGGAGACCGTCGTTCCCGAACGGCTCACGGCGCAGCTTTCCGGAATGTTTGGCGCCCTGGGAGTGATTCTTGCCGCAATAGGGATTTACGGGCTACTTGCGTATACGGTAGCGCGCCGCATCAACGAGATCGGCATTCGCATGGCGTTGGGGGCGACGCCGCGCGCCGCGACGCGCATGGTGCTCCGCGACACACTGACGATGGTTGTGACGGGAGTCGCGATTGGCGTACCCATTGTTTTCTGGGGTAGACAATTCGCCGCAAGCGTGGTCGAGGACCTGCCGATTACGAACCCACTCCCTCTAGTATTAGGCAGTGTGGCAATGATCGCGGTTGCAATGCTGGCCAGCTATGTGCCGGCTCGCCGCGCAGCCCGCGTCGACCCGATGAAAGCTCTGCGGCACGAGTAAGCCCTACTGTCGAGTAAGGCACCCTTGCGGGACGGCCCGGTTTTAGAGGATGCCGGCTCGGTCTGAGTCCCGACGAGAATGGGTAGTGCCGCATCGTCAACAGATGTCTTGTCGGTTGGCTACCAAAACCTACCTCTGAGCTTTCCCTCAACTGCCTTCGAATCATCCACACCAACATCGGAGTGAGCCGTAAGTGTGTCAGCCTCAGCGGCCTGGGCCCAATGCTCGGGCGTCGACCGTCGTGTGTCTGAATCACGGCGGGGAAACTGATCCGACAACAGAAAGGAGGAAACCAGATTATGGCGCACGTGAATGGCACAGCAACTCATGACATCACGGCGCGGCCCGACGCGGCCTGGGCCGAGAGTCCGAACAATCATGGAATCCAGATCAGCCCGGAACGCCTGAAAGAGGTCCGGGAACTGCTAGCCGCGGCCTTCGATCCCGCCGAGATCAAATGGCGGATAACGGCGACTTCAACACAGCAGACCAGGCACGGTCCGCAGAAGCGGGGGCAGTTGGTGGCCTACGCAGACCAGCGCGCCTACACCGACAGACTGAACCAGGTATTTGGCGAATGGGGCTGGACCCGCAGTTACGAGGTCCAGGTGGCGCAGAACTTCGAGCGTCGGGCGCCAAGCGACAGGACACAGACCGCCATCGCCGCCAAGGTCGTGGTGGTTTCCACAGTAACAATTTACGGTCTTGGCTCCCACACCGGGGTCGGTGAGGAGTGGGCCGATGACCAAAACGCGGCAACCCGCGCGGAAGCGCAAGCATTCAAGCGTGCCTGTGCCTGCTTCGGCCTGGGGCGGTACCTCTACAACCTGGATCAAACGTGGGTCGACCTCGATCAACACAACCGTCCGCTACACGCTCCGACTCTTCCCGACTGGGCGCTGCCGCCTTATGCACAGCGACAGTCCGACCGGAGTGGCAACCGGAACGGGCCACGGCCACGACAGCCACGGCAGAGCATGGTCCAACAAGAAGCGTTGGCCAAGGTACGGGAATTGTGCGGAAAAGTCGGGCGCGGCCTGTCGCAGTTTGCTCTGAAGAAGTACGGCGGTGTGACGGATCCCGGGAAGGTTGGTTTCGCCAAGCTGACGCTGGTGTTCGAGAAGTTGACCGACATCGGCAACGGCATTGACCGCTTGCGACGGGCGGGGGGTGTGATTGGAAACACCCGTTACTCGGCTCTATGCCGGGAGCTCGGTTTGTCCGGTGAGGCGATTGACGACATTCCGGACCGCGAGACTCTGAAGGCGTTGCTTGAACGTGCGGAGGCGGAAGCGACGCTAACGAATGACTCAGGCAGCGCGGGTAGTACCGCGGTGAGCATTGTCGAAGCGCGTGGACGGCTAGTACAAGCGGCTCGCAAAGCAGCGGATAGAAACCGCAGGCGGCTGGCCGATGTCATCGCAGAAGCTTCGGACGGAAAGCTCTCGCTAGAGGAATTGAAGAACCTCACCGACGCTGACGTTGTCCTGGTGACGGCGGCGACGGAGCGAATCGGCGACGGAGGTGGCCAATGAAGCGGGTAATCCTCTTTACGGATGGATCCTGCCTCGGAAATCCCGGACCAGGCGGTTGGGCCTGCCTGCTGCGATGTGGGTCGGTTGAGAAGGAACTGTCCGGGTCTCAAGCCGAGACGACCAACAATCGAATGGAGTTACAAGCAGTCATCGCCGGCCTGTCGGCGTTAAAGGAGCCGTGTGCGATCCGCGTCGTGACCGACTCTCAGTACGTGCAGAGAGGGATGGCTCATCATCTGAAAGTCTGGGTCGCTCGCGGGTGGAAAAACTCGCGAGGTGTTCCAGTTGCAAACCGAGACTTGTGGGAGGCGCTGCTGCGCGAGAGTAGCCGCCACGAAGTCACCTGGACTTGGGTGCGCGGCCACGGGGCGAGCGCAGAGCAGAATCGGTGCGACGAACTTGCGCAGGCCGCCGCCCGAAGTTTGTTGGTCGCTGCATGAAAGAGACACCTCTATATATAGAGGTGTAGAACACACCTGCCTAACCCCACCCTCGGCTCGGCCAATCCCACAGCCAGACGCCACCATCAATCAAAACCTCAGGCAGACGCTGGTTGGGGACCGAAAAGGTCCCAAGAGGGCGTCGTGTGCCTGGATCACCACTGAAGAAAGAAGGAGATCGTCCATGAACGCTAATTGTGTGTGCGGGAGCCCCGTGCTCAGCACAAAAGACTTGAACATTCGAGCGGAACGGGACTTGACGGATATCGTCGCCCGTTTCCTCGCCGTCGGCGAGGGTGTGGTCGCTCACTGGGTCGAATACGCCCGGGGACTGCTCCTGTTCGTCATGGCCCCCGGCGACGAACGGTCCGGGGAGTTCTACGTCTACGACCGGAGCAAGGGGAACTTCTGGCTGTTGACCCTGGCGGACGGCGTGTTCGGCGGGTACTCGGTCGCCGACATGCGGTCGAAAATCAGAGATTTCCGGTTGCTGGACTTCGCCGAGGACCCTGCCCGGCTCGTTGCGGCTTCGCAACCTGCGAAGTCGTTTTGAGATTCCCGGCGGGCAGTGTATGGAGATCTTATGCCGGACTTGCTCGAAGCAACGCCGGAGATGGCGGCCGAGTATGCGCGTTGGTTCGTGAACCGCCTCGCCTACACGCGGCAGTCGGATACGCCCAATCGAGACTCCGGCCGCCACTACTACTACCGGCCGAAGAAGAAAGGCCGTGCGCTCAAGCTTCATGCCGGGGACATCCAACGTCACTTGGCCGGTGAGATGACCGTCGGCCTATACGCAATCAACCCACGGAACCAGCGCGTGAAATGGATGGCCATCGACGCCGACTACCGGGGATCGTTGGAAGACCTCCTGAAGTTGCAGTACGAGCTCGGGCAGGACGGCATCCAGGCAGCACTGGAGCAGAGCCGTCGTGGCGGCCATCTGTGGGTCTTTTTCGAGACGCCAGTCCTTGCCAGACGCGCTCGGGTGTACGTGCGACACCTTGCGACCCGACTCTCGGTTCAGCTCAAGGGCGCAGGACCGACGGAAGGGATCGAGCTTTTCCCAAAGCAGGATTCGTTGGAGGAAGGCCAATTCGGAAACGCCATCCGCGGTCCGCTCGGGGTTCATCGAGGCGCAGGGCGGCGCTACTGGTTCTACGGCGCGGCCTACGATCTAGAGGCGCAGATGGCCTACCTCCGCAGTCTTCGGCGAGTGTCCGAGCAGCAATTGGACGAGCTCGTCGGGGATCTGCCGCCCGAGCCACAAGAAGATCGGCTCCAGCGGCCAAGGGCGTTTGATCCTGAGCGGCCACATTTCCAGATTCTCGAATATGTCGAAATACGGCGAAGAGTCGGGCGCAACTGGGTCGCGCAATGCCCGTCGTGTGCGGCGGCCGGCCGTGACCGCGCCAAAGACAACCTGGCCGTATCTGTCGAAGAGCCCTGGAAATACCTCTGCTGGGCCGGATGAACCAAGGAACAGATCCGGGCGGCACTCGGCGCACCGGTTCCGGTCATGGCTATACGTTGAGGAAACAGGGGATGCCAAAGGAGCTTACCCGACTGGTTCTGCCAAGGCCTGTACTGCGGCGGCTCGAGACGGCGGGCGTGTACTGCCAGACATGGGTGACAGCCGAACGAAAGAGTCGAGAGGGCTGTTGGGTCTTGCGCGGCGTCGAGAGCGGAGGGAGCACCAAGGAGATAGGCCGCTACATTTCCTTCTTCTCGCCGGATGGCGCACGTCTCGCTTGGCTGCAGAAGTTGGACCGGATCGGACCGAACGGCGTGCACGCGACTGTGGTCGCGTCAGAGATGACGAGTGTTGAAATGGCGCGTATCGAGCAGACCTATCAACTCCTGATCGCCTATCACCGGCTCGGCAAAAGCTCTGGGGGCAAAAAACCGCGTGTCGAGTCCAGAGTTTTGTTCCGCGGAATTGATGGTCAGTTACCAGAGGAGTTGTTGACGCAAGGGCTGGCGCCCGAGTTCTTCACGTGGAGCGGTGAAGTGAGGCCGGTTCCGGACAAGTTTTCAGAGGCCGTCAAGCTGGTGACGGCGGCCGTGGCATGCGTGAACTGCCGCCACTGCCACGGGCTGATCGAGAAACCACTCGCTCGCGGCAGACGAGCATGAACCTGAGCAGCTGATGTCCGTCGCTTCCTGACGAGGAAAAGAACCATGAGAGAGCTCGGACTGAAATTGTGCCTCTTCCTGTTCCTCGTGTCCGTACTATCCGGTCGCACGAACGAACTGGGCACGCTAACCGGAGCCACTGCCGGCTCGATTCTCTTTTGGCCGATCTACCGAAAGCTCTTGCCTACACCTTCTCGCGTGCAACGAACAGTTGTCCATAAGGAACGTGCTGAGGTCCGGGTCGAATGAGCCAGGTGATGACAGGAGGTCCGTGATGAAGGTGGGTACGAAAAGTGTTCTTGGCGGAGCACACTGTTTTCTCCTGCATCCGTTCCTGGTGGCCTGGGGCTGGAAACGCGCGTTCGGGTTCCCTTGGGAACCACGCTTGTGGTTTGCTTTCTTCCTCCATGACATCGGCTACCTCAATCGAAGCGATATGGACGGTCCTTCCGGAGAAGAGCACGTGGTCCTTGGTGCGGGCATCATGAGTTGGCTGTTTGGGCCGGTATGGGCAGACGAGTGCTATCGGCACTCGCGCTACTGGTCGCGACGGATGGGACTCCCGGTGAGTCGGTTGTGCCTCGCCGACAAGCTGGCCTTTGCCATGACACCGCCGTGGCTCTACATCCCCATGGCGCGGTGGACCGGTGAACTGGCCGAGTATATGGAGCGATCCAAGGAGCGGCAAGCCGGCGACCGGAGTTTCACCGAGGAAGAGCTACTACAGCTCGAATCAGGCAGGCCAGAGGATTGGCTGCGCGGCTTGCAGAGCTATACGCTGCGTTGGGTTGAAAAACAACGCGCTGAGTTCGTGGAACCTGGGTCTACGCGATGTGAGCCACTCAAACAGTCCTCAACCGCCAGAGCTTCCTAAGCACCGGAAAACAACCACCTTCCCCTACTCCCAGCGGGAGAAGTGTGCCCTCAAATCCTTCCGAAAGGAGTTGCGCTATGGCGACTGCCCTTTGTGATTTCTGCTCGGAACCGAGCGTCGTATTCCGATATCCGGCGCAGAGCTTCATTGCCTACGTTGCCGTCGGTGTTGCGGGAGAAAGCGTCGGCGATTGGGCAGCCTGCAAGACATGCCATGAGCTGATCAAGGCCGGTGACCGTCCTGGCCTCTCGGAAAGGTCGGTCCGCACGCTGCTGGAAAAGCATCCTGAAATGCAAAACGCCGAGGCAGAACTTCGCGAGCAAATCGCCGACTTCCACAGAATGTTCTTCGCAAATCAGGTCGGAGCGGCCATGCCGGTCGTGTAGTCGGAGACGGAGGGCCGATTTTGAGAACTCAAGGCAAATTAAAACTCGGTTACTATCCACTCTCACCGGCCGAAGCGAGACGAATCAGGAAGTTCCTGCACTTTGACAACGAACTTGCCAGCGTGCTCGATCCGTGCGCGGGAACTGGTGCCGCGCTCTCTGCCATCACTGATAGTGCTCGTGTGAGACGTTACGGTGTAGAGCTTGATGCGTATCGCTCGGCAGAAGCTCGCAAGGCCATGGATGAGGTCATCCAAGGGAGTGCGTTTGACACTCATGCGCCAGTTGAGTCCTTCTCTCTCGTCTATCTCAACCCGCCATACGATTTTGAGATCGGCGAGGGGAAGAACCAGCGGATGGAGAGGCTGTTTCTGGAACACGTCGGGCGCTGGGTTCGTCCGGGCGGGGTTCTCGTGATGGTCATCCCCTTCGATCGGGTCTACGACTGCCGAGGGGTGCTGACACTCCAATTCCGCGACAAGGCGATCTGCCGGCTAACTGAGCCGGAAGCGGTTGCGTACCAACAGGTTGTGGTTTTCGGGGTCCGCAGGACGAGGCAGGAGCGTCAACGGCTGACGGACCACGCCGTTCAGCAAGCGAACCGCAAGCTGAACGACCTGACTCGGAACTACGAGGAGATTCCTGTTCTACCCGAGGTACCCGATCGGGCTTACGCCGTACCACCGAGTCCACCGGCACGGCTCGAATATCGTGGACTGCCACTGGACTTGGTCGAGGATCTGCTCGCAACTTCGCCGGCATGGCGGCAGGCACAGCGGATAACGCACGCTCCGAAGACGGAGTTCTCAGGAAGGCCCCTGACCCCATTGCACAAAGGACACGTCGGCCTGCTGTGCACCTCGGGGCTACTGAATGGGGTATTTGGAGAGGGCCAGGAACGGCATGTCGCCAACTGGGAGAGCGTCAAAGTTGTGGACAAGACCGAAGAAGAAAGCGAGGACGGCCGGAGCACAGTCATCCGAGAGAAGGAGCGCTTCTCGCAGCGGCTTACTCTCCTGTACGCCGATGGACGAATTGCTTTGCTGTCGGAGAAGGCACCGACGGCAGCAGACACCCCTAATGAGGTTTGTGCGATGCCCCGAATGGCAGAAGGCCGCAGAAATTCTTTTGCAGGCCCTCCATCCGTCGTCCCGCCGGCGATCCGGAGTGCCTCTGTCGCCTCCGCCCGGCTGGCTTCCCCCACTCACCTGATGCCCCCGGGGTCGGGGCTGACCATGCCTCGGCTCAACGGCATCGCGCCCGAGCAGCAGTGCTGGGACGGCGAGCAGGCTGCCGCGCGCGTCGGGCTGACCTTCCTGAAAGCGGGAATCGGCGATACGGAGGACTGGGCAGCGGCAAAGCAGAATCCCTTTCACTTCCTGAACAACGCTCTCGATCGTTGGGTGAGGGCACACGGCAAATCGCGGATCAAGGAACAGTTCCGCCTTAGTCTGACTTTGTCAACCGATTTGGAGGGCTCCTACGGGATGGGCAACGACGAGCCAGCCCAAGCTACACGGCTGTTCCTCACCATTGAGCCCAGCTCGGCCGGCTACATCGTTCTCGGACCGACACTGCGAATGCTCGAAGCTGTTCACCCAAGGCTCCCGGCGACATTCGCGCACCTCTTCTTGGGAGCACTGAATCGGTGGATTCGCGTCTATGACTATCGGGATGCGCGTGAGCGGGTCGATACGCTCCGGGAATGGTATGAGTCCGATCCCGAGAGTGAGAATCTCGAGCTTCCCGACATCGACCGGTCGACACCTCTATGCATGAAGCGGCGCCCGCTATCCGAAAGAGTTCTGCTTCAAATGCTGCCAAAAATCAGGAACCGCACAGCTCGCCGCTTGGTCGAGCAGGCCGTCGAAGTGGATCGGCTGTCGTGTCAGGCGGAACGGCCCGTCGTCGATGAGGAAGTCAGCGCTTCGCTGATCGACTGTGGCGAGCCCTTGCCGAGTCTGCTGGCGGTCTTCGAACGCCACGATGTGATTGAAGGCTGCTTCGACGAGGATGCCCAGGGAATGCTTGAACTCATTCCCGAGCCGAACCTCATCTTTCGGCTAAATGGGGAAGACGAGCAGAGTGTGCACGAAGCCTTTAGGATTCTGGCCGTTCTGTGCGAGACGCTGGTCTGCGCGAGCAGGCTCATGAAGATGATGCCAGGGAATGAACTCCTGGAGGAACTGCGGGGAGATTACTGATGAACAGCCACGTGAATATCGGCGGCAGTGAAGTTCTCTCTCTAAAGGGAGCCTTGCTCGTGTACCAAGGTCAACGCCGAGGTTTCGTTGCCTGGCACGAAGCTCGCCCCGCGGCTGATGGAGGCTCTCCGTATCTCGGTGAAGCCCAGTCCATCACGACCGAGTTTGTGCGCGGACTTGCGCAAGGCCTTGGGTCTCACATTCCACCGGAGATTCTGCCAGAGAACGTGCTGGTTCGGACGGCGGAAGTCCTCGTCTGGTGGTCACCGGCCAGACACCGGACGATGTTCTTCGCGCAGCATGACCGGGAACTGGAGCAGCTGAATGGGAAGCGCTTCCCGCATCCCCCACTCGTCTGGAAGGTAAGGGGTCGGGATCTTTGGGTGCGGGCGCTAACCGAGAATAAGCGCCCGAACGCCACCACGAAGCTCATGACGGCGCCCTATTGGAATGTTGACGGTGAAACAGGCTGGACTTGCCAGGGCAGTATGCGGTCACCCGAAGACAACGCGGTTGGCTCGATTGAGCTCTGGGAACGAGCGTTCTTCCAAAGCGAATTCACGCACGCGAGCGGGGCGACCCGCCTCACCACTCATCCAGGAGGATTCTTGGGCCTGTGGAAGGTTCTGGCAACTAGTCGCAGATCGTTTCCGGTCGAGTATTTGACCCCTGCTAGACAAACGCTGCTGGAGTTTGTCTCTGAATGCGGTCGTGAGAGATAGAGCCATATGGCGGAGTCTTGATCGCTGGACTGGCGCTTTCCCAACGGTAGCGGTACTTGACCTGGAAGCCGACTTGAACGCTCATGTGGATCGCCGACCCCCGGGGCATTTGTCGGGAGTAATTTGCGGCACAGCCGGGAAGGCCTCTAGTTATCAGCAACTTAAGATGCCACAAGAAGGAAACGCAAATTTGAGACTGACTAGCGCCAAAGGGGTATTCTGAGTGTCAGCAATGCCTAAAAACGCCGCGTCAACCAAGGCCACCGGAGGCGGTGGTTACACCTTCACCGACAAGGTTGCGGCGGGATTTCTCGCGCAGATACTGCGTAGAAAATTCCCGTTTGAGCCTGAGATCGGCCCCTTATCGGCCCTGCACTTTGAGACACGTGATGTAGGCAACGTTCTCGACGATCTACTGCTGATCCTGAAGCGCGGTCAGGACGAGGCAAGGTGCGCCGTGTCGGTGAAGAGCAACCGGCAGCTTACCAAAGCCGGATTCAACGCGGAGTTCGTACAGGACGCGTGGGAACAACGGCAGGGAGGCGAGGGTGCGGATTTCGATCCTGAAAAGGATATGTTGGGTCTCATTGTTGGCGTCATTGACGAGCCGACACTGCACGAGTGGCAGGAACTGCAAAAACAGGCGGCGAACACGACGCCGGACCGCTTGCCGGCAAGGCTCAAGGACAACGGACAGTCATCCGCGACGCAGCGGAAGATCTTTGAAAGCCTGCGCAAATCCCCCGACGGCACTGAACGTGACGCGGTGGAAACAGCCCGTCTCGCATCCCGGCTTCGGGTCCTTCGGTTTTCGGATAACAGTGAGGGTGACTCTATCAACCTGTGCGCGGAAATCGTGCGCGACGGGACTGTGACCGAAGGCGCAAAGCTTTGGAGCCGTCTGCTTCAGCTTGCTGCGGAAAACAGGGCGACGGGCGGATACTTCGACCTTCCAAAGCTCATCCGGGTTTTGCGGCCTGATTTTGAGCTGCAAGATCATCCGGATTTTAGCAACGATTGGGCAAAGATAGGGTCGGTTGCCTCGGAGAACATTAAGTCGGTCCGTAGTGTCATCGGAAGCGGCATTCAACTGGAGCGTCAGGCCGAGAAAGCCCGGCTGAAAGGGGAAGTGGACGCTCATAACGTCATTGTCATCGCAGGTGAATCCGGAAGCGGAAAATCGGCTGCCGTGTCGCACCTAATTAGCGTCGCCGGCGCGTTCAACCGGATTATCTGGTTGAGGGCGGAGCAACTCTCAAAGGCGAGCCAGGCTGAACTGGCGCAGGCGTTCGGTCTCACCCACGGCATCCCTGACCTGATCGCGAATTCAGCGGCCAATAACTGTGCGCTCGTGCTCGACGCGTTTGAGAAATTCGAGGGCGAGGCTCGGCGTCGTGCAATCGAATTGTTGCGGGCCATCAGAGATGAAGGCTTCATTGGGTGGAAGATCATCGTCACCTGTCAGCCTCAGGCCGTGGAGCCGACGATCGACGCGCTGATCGAGGCGGGGATCACCGGTGTGGAGACCGTCGCTTTCGAAAATCCGAAGCTACAGGAAATCTTCGACGCTGTGGAAGCCTTGCCAGCCATACGCACATTGCTGGTACGTGCCGAGTTGCAGCCGATCTTGCGGAATCTAACGGTTCTCGACTGGGTACTCAGGGAGGATGTAGCTCATTGTTTCTCAACGTCACGCCCGTGGATCGGCGAGACCGAGCTTATCGACTGCATTTGGGACCGATGGCTGGGTTCCGGAACAATGAGTTTGGCGCGCGACTCACTACTCAGGACGCTAGGGCGGCGCGAGGGAGAAAGGCTCAGCGGCGCGGTACATGTGGACAGCATTTCGACCGGTGAACTTCCCCTGTTGGGGACACTGGCGCAAGAGGGGCTGATACGCGCGAAACCACCCTCCGTGCAATTCGCGCACGATTTGATGGGGGATTGGGCAAGGTATCGAATTCTCAAATTCGAGGGCAATGACGCGCATCAGACGGTAAAGGCACAGGCGGCCGTCCCGCGCTGGAGTCGCGCCATACGGTTGTATGCGCAGTCCCTCGCGGAGCATGGCGCGAGCCTCGCCGATTGGAAGGCCGTAACGGCAAAGCTGACCGGCGACGACGCAGAATCCAAGCTCGCGCAGGATCTTTTTCTGGATGGTCTGCTGTTCGCGCCAAATTCGGAATCCCTGCTTGAACAGGTCTGGCCTGATCTCATCGCTGGCGGGGGCCAAATTCTTCATCGGCTCCTTAAGCGGCTTCTGCACGTCGCGTCGGTTCCAGACTGGCGCATCAGTGGCTTGGCCGATCCGAAACTGGCCGAAAGTGCCGAGGTTTGGTTTCGGATTCCACAACCTCTCTACTGGGTGCCGGTCCTTCGCTTTCTGAGCCGACACGCCAGCGATAGTGCGAAGCAGACTTTGCTACTGGGTGCCGAAGTCTGTGCGCTCTGGCTGAGAACGATGCCGGTGGGCATGCCTGGACGCAAGGAAGCGGGCATCGCTGCCCTGGAGCTGGCGAGAGAAGCGCAAGGCCTGATCGCCCAGGGAATGCATTTTGGCGATAAGGACAAGGTGATCTACGAGGCCGCATTGTCGGCTGGGACGGAGTTCCCCGAGGAAGTCACACAGCTTGCGCTGGAGCTTTGCGGTCGCCGACCAGAACCCGCCCATGCCGTTCAACGTCGGGCGGAGGAACGAGCGCGGGAGAAGAAGCGCCGTGAGGAATGGGCGAAGGAGAATCCTGAAAAGGTCCGCCAGAGGCAGGCGGCAGTGCCTTTCCTGAGATCCTATCGGGAGGGACCGTTGCGGCCTCCAGCCGCCGATGGACCGTTGCGCGAAGTTTCGGGCGGTTTTCGGTCCGCCGTGATGCAGACGCAAGCGCTGAACGGCCTTATCGTCGTGCGTCCGGAAGTGGCGCGCGAGGTTTTGCTTGCGGTCTGCATAGACGAACCGAAACCCTCGGACCCATACGGCGACGATAGATTGTCGCTCGATCGTCTCGGACTCGCTGATTGGCTGATGTTGTATCCGGCAGCCTATTGGAAAGGATCCTTTCTGAAGTTCCTGCAGGCCGCGCCGCAGCAAGGACTCGACGCGATCGTTCGGCTGGTGAACTACGCAACGGAACGCTGGATTGAGGGTGGGCTCCGCCGAAAACCAACCGATGATGAACGCCGGAAATATTCCTACGAGTTTGAGATCTACGGCAAAACCAAATATTGGATTGGTGACGCCAACGTATATGCCTGGCACCGCTTCCAGCACATGCATGGCGATGTGGTCGAATGCGCTTTAATGGCCCTGGAGAAGTGGTTTTACGACGAGATCGAAAAAGGCAACAGCATCACTCAGTCGGTGCAGTACATATACGACCATGGTGAATCCGCGGCCTTTGCCGGTTTGCTCGTCTCGGTTGGACTCAAATACCAATCGCTCTTCGCACAGGAATTGCAACCCCTACTGGGAAACTTCTACGTCTATGAGTGCCAAACCAGCTTGGCTGCGAACGAACAGGGCGAAACCTGGGCGATCTCGCTGAGCAGAGAACCGCAGGAGGCCATAAAGCTCGCCGCGGAATGGAATAGAATGCCCCACCGGCAATACCTGCTTCGGGATGTCGCTACCTCACTCATGCTTGAAGAGGAGGGAACCGCTCAATACCTGTCGGCGCGGAAGGCCGAGTGGGCGAAGCTGCGTCAGGGGAACGAGAAACAATGTCTGAACATGGAGTTCTTCCTCGCCAGATTTGATCCCGCGAACTACACGAAGACGCCTCAGGAGAACGGCGTCCTCATTACCATGCGCTGGCCCGATCATCTGGAGAAAATCGCCCAGCGGTCCCAGGAAGAAGGCAGACTCAAGAGCCTCGCGCTCACCCTTGCGCTGCGCGCCCGGCGCCTGCTCGAAGGCCAGGAGACATTGCGGCCCGAAGACGTTCCGAAATTTGCTGCCGTTGTACAGGAACTTTCAAAATGGAAGGATTCCGGCGAGGACGGGCTACCGGAGCACTACCGCGTCAACTCGATCGCCGGGGGCCTCGCCGTCTTAGTGATACAGCATCGGCCATGGCTTTCCGAAAATCCCGACGTCGAACAGTGGTGCATGGCGACATTGCGTGAGTTGAAGCCGGTCATGGACGAGCACTTCTCGCCGGTCGCAATCAACGACCATACGGCGGAGGCATTCCTTGGAGAGGCTGGTGTCGCGCTTCTGCAAGAGAGCGACGAGGAATGGGTTTTGCGGCTGGCATTCGAGGGTGTCACAGGAGCCCATTACAGTTCAACCCTGTACACGTTGTGGCGGGCGTATCTGCTCCGGGAGGACCTTGGGCCTAGGTTCGGGGAATTGGTCAACGTCATGGTTGTGTGGAGCGCGTTGCGATACGCGGCAGGGCGCGAGGCTGGATCATACCGGGAAGACGCATCGCATTTAGCGAAGTTCAGGGACGCGCTCTTTCGGAGATATGCGGCGGGTAAACTCGCCGGGCCTCTCGTCTCGTTGCGTCGCGTCGAACTCATGGGCCGCCGGCTCACGACAAGAATTGAGCGCCGGTCCATGTCGAGCGAAGAGAGGAGGCAGAGAGAAGCTCACCGCAAATGGGTGCGAGAGACAAGAGACGATCACAAGCTGGATCGCGAGATGCCGGATATCGATCTTGAGGTCATTCAGAAAGGCTTTGGTTTCCTGAGCGCGATGGTGAGGGAGCCGCGTCCCCACGAAGAAACGCTGCTCCGGCAATACACGCAGGAGCTGTTTGATTTAGAGATGCGGACCTTGCCCCGACCCGATCCCGACGATCAGTATTCCGAGATTCAGGGAACACCTTATCAGTCCGACGCATGGATTATGGGCCGGGTGGCTGAGTTCATCGCTCGTGCCAATTCGGTGGAAACGGCACGCGGATTCTATCGACCCATTCTGGAGCTGGGGCCCGCCGGTAAGTATTGGGTGGAGGATTTCCTACAATCCTGGGTAGCGATCGGGCTTCAGGTTAGCCCCGACCTCAAGGGCTTCGCCCAGATCTGGCAAGACATGGTCGCCTATGCTGAAACTTTGCCGGCGTGGCAGCCGGGGGAAGGTATTTATTGGAGCCGCGCCGAGTCACTTGCCATTGATCTCGTGGGCCTTGGAAAAGTCGGATCGCCGGTCCTTGGAGATGCCGAGTACCAAGGCCTTGTTAGTTCGATGACGCCCACGTTCGAAAGGTGGGGCCAACAGTGGCTGAAGTATGCGTCGGTCGCGGCTTGGTTTGCCAACTTTTTAGGGACCGACTCCGGTCGAGTGCTTCTGCCCCAGGGGGTCAAGCAACTCGCCGCAGTCGTGGACACGGTGCCAGACCGAGACTGGCATCACCATGAGCTCGGCTCCTTGTTCACCGACGTGCTTTCGCTGTGCTGGAAACACCTGCAAGGCGACGTCGAGAAAAACGCTGATTTACGCAAGGCATTCTTGAGCATTCTGGCTGTACTTTGCGCACGACAGATTCCAGAGGCGCTGCATCTTCGGGCGAAGGTTGCGGAGGTCCTCGGCGTCAGCTGACGCAGCCTTGTCTCCTTCAGCGTTCCGACTAGGCGCCAAGTGAAGCGGGACCGTCACCTGATTCGGAACTTACGACTCTCATCCTAGAAAAGCTTCCGCCACCTCGCAGTGATTTAGGCACTCAGCGTCAGAGACTCACGGGTGGTGTCCTCGCTCAACCCCGGATTCGTCCAAGCGTGAGATCAGAGCGAAGTGTTCTCCCGCGAGTCGGCGAGCATTAGTCCCCGCAAGTCCGCCAGGGTGTTGCTATACAACGTGGCGGTACTGACGGCCCACTCAGACGTTGAGCAGTTGGGTGCGTCAAGTTGACGAGAAAGGGCTTTAGGCACGGAGGAGATACCTTGCACATACTGGATGCCGATTTGTTGCGCCGGCCGGTGCGGGTCCTGGTTGTAGGCTGTGGAGGCACGGGATCCGTGATCGCGGGTGGTCTGCCGTATCTCCATCAAGCCATGCTTGTTGCGGGGCACCCTGGCGGTTTGCAAGTAACACTAATGGACGCCGATACGATCTCATCCGCAAACACGATTCGGCAGCCGTTCTGCCAGGCAGAAGTCGGCCTCGCCAAAGCTACCGTGATGGTCAGCAGGATGAACCTTTTCTGGGGATTGCGCTGGACCGCAGTGGCGGAGGACCTAAGCCCGCAGTCGGAGACGGCGAACTTCGACCTGTGGATCGGCTGCGTAGACACCCGAGCCGCCCGCAAACTGATCCAAGATTATGTCCAAGGCTGGCGTTCTCATGTGGCGTATTGGCTCGATATCGGAAACTCGGCCGATAGCGGCCAGTTCGTGCTCGGCCAGCCTTGGAATGGCCACAACCGCCGTTCGGCGGTACGCCTTCGGTCGGCGCCGGAAATCTTCCCAGAGATCGTGGAGGCTTCCTTGGATACAGATGGGGCACCCAGTTGCAGCGCGGTCGAGGCGTTGGAGCGACAGGAACAGTTCGTAAATCACACCCTGGCGTACCACGCGCTAGGGTTGCTGGCTCGGCTCTTCCGGTATGGGCAAATCGAGCACCATGGCGGGTTTATGTCCATGGCTGCAGGGCGCGTCCAACCGTTGCCGATCAGTCCCGCGATCTGGCGGAAGATGCGTCGGCGGGGGCGGAGACTCTTGAGCAGTAAGACAGCTTAGGTGCTCTCCGACCGGTCTCGCCCCTCAACCGGCTCGCCGCATAGCAGGTCGCCGGCGGTCACGTGATTCCGAGGATACTCTTCGTCCAAGACAAGCCAGAGGCCGCCAGGTTCCTCGTTGATGATGTCCTGCTTTCTTTCCTCTGTGAGGGGAATCATCTGATTGCTCATCGATGTTTGCTCCTTTCGTTGACTCTAGCGTTGAGATCGATCGACTCATCACTCGAACGTCTCGACGTAATCCGCCTTCTCGCCTGCATGCCTAAGGACATCAGCGAGCCATCGTTTCTTTCGCTTGCCGCGGATGACACGCCCAACGAAGCCGAGCGCAGCCGCAACGTTGTTGCGGTCATGTCGAATATCGTCGCGGGTTGCCCGTGAGTACTGACACATGAAGGCGGCAATATCGTCCGGCTGTCCAAAAAGGTATGTCGCATGTCCGAGCTGCGGCATCTCGGAGATAAGTACATTGCGCCATACGAAGAGGTACTCGGCCCGGAAGAGAAACCACGTCCGGCTGCGCCTTCGCAACTGCTCGAAGTAGTACGGTTCGTAGTCGGGCCGCCATGTGATGTGTTGTGGTTTGAGATGTTCCGACACGCCGAGTTGATCAAACCAGCCTTGTACAACCACGGAGTCAATGGGTCGTTTCTCAACCTCGGCGCGTACTTTCTCGACCAGATCGCTGTGTAGACCGCGTAGGGCATGGATCGCCCTCGCCCGTTCAATGTCAGCCGCGAGACCCTTGGGGGCCGCCACGCGAAGCCGCGACGGCAGCGCTGCGTGCCACCTCCGCAGGACCCACTCCCCCTTATTCAAGCGATACCTGCCCGCATGAACGAAGGTGGCCTGTACGTCCAGACGTGTCGTGAGCCAATGCTTCCAGTGGTTCCAGGTCAGGTCCCAAGGCACGTCGGGGAGAAGGTTGGCATCAAGCCAGATCTCTAGCCTGCGGCGGGAGTCTCTGTAGACGATTCGATCCGTGAAAAACTCGCAACCGCGCAGGAGCAACGATACCCTCTGTGAATGCATCTCCGGCTTGTACCCAAGAATGCGGTCACCAAAGAACACCTCACCGTCGCCGGAGAGTCTTCCTTGGACCAGGATCGAGCCAAAACCGCCATAGGGGAACAGAGGGGGAGCATCTTCATCCCGATAAAGCGTGTCGTAGCAGTTGCGAAGATCTGGGTGAGCCAGGATATTGAAAGCGCGTTCGAGTTTCGTCCGCTCCGCGGTATGCGCCGGGCTGGCCCCCAATTCCAGACTGCGGACCCGCCAGGCCAAGCGCAAGTCGGCCAGAGAGGCGAATTCCGACACCTGGAGGAGGTCGTACAGAGTCGGCCGATTCTCCTCGCCGTCCCGGAGATAGAAGTAACGTTGGATGTCCTCGCCCGACAGAAATAGTGTTTTGGGGGCGCTCGAATGAGGTAGGTCCGCGCGAACGACGAAGCCCGACCGGCCCGCCCATTCTTTTGGGAGACTGGCATAGCCGATCGTGGCGTGGAGGAGCTGGATGGGCTGGCCGCGGATGGCACGTCGCTCGACCAGGACCTCGGAGCGGTCGGCGGCGAGAGGAGTCAGTTTGTCGCCTGGCCGAAGGAAGCGGACCAGAAAGCGAGGCAGATCCGGGTCCGCGTCACCCTGGAACCCCCTCCCAGCCGGCTGAGTAGATCTCTCCTTGTCGTCTACTGCCCGAACCACGGTTGTGCCCACAAGATAACCCTAAGGCGTTCGGACAGGATGGGAAAGCCAGTTCGCAGCATTCGGCTGCAACGCCAGAGGTTACGACAAGAGGTGTGTCACTGAGACTTCCCGATCAGTGACACCACTTAGAATGGCCCGCGTTCGGCCCGTCCGGTGGTTGCTGTGTGCCAGGTGTGTGCGAGGAACGAGGAATGGGGCGCTCTGCCGGGTCGGGAAAGGCCCTGTTCGGTGTGGCCTGGTCCAGCGGACGCCGTCCCAGCCTCGTCTGAAGTCCAACCGTCTCTGGGCGTGTGGGTGCGTTCGGGACTCAAGCGTCACGAAACAATGTTTGCCTCAACTTCCGTGCCGACCTCGACATCCGGAATCCTCTGAGAACAAGATATCTCGAGATATGAGACGCCTACGTCCCCTACTCTCGGAAGCCGCTGGAGACCTCTGGCGCCGGCCGACAAGGGGTACAATACAGGCGGTAGGACGACCTTCGGGCGTCTGGCTTTGCCGGACATATCTGCAAACCCGACCGCTAAGTTTTGTTTAGGCTTCCGGCAAACCGGCAGCGCTCTGTTTCTGATAGAGCGAGACGATCCGACGCTTATTGGAGTCAATGGACGTTCCTTCATGCCCTATACACTGATCATTCGAGAGCGAAACCACTCATGGGCGGGTCGCCCTCCCGTTCGTAGTGTCCATGCTACGAAGAGTGAAGCCAATGCAGCATTGGCTGAGTACGTAGCCCGAAACTGGGATGCGGAGTTGGGTGATGAACCACCCAGAGATCCAGCAGCTATGGTCAGAACGTATTTCACTGAGGTCCTAGAGTCTTACGAAATCGAGAAATCGTGACTATGACGCAATATGAACCAGGCGACTACATCAAGGCAGTATTCGCGGACGATAGGACCGGTGAAAGTGAATGGATGTGGGTGAAAGTCGAGCGCGTGGATGAAAAGGCGCGCTTGGTTTTCGGTACGCTGGACAGCGAGCCACTGGTGAATCCGGACCTGCACTTGGGCATGAAGCTGGCAGTAAGCTACGACAATGTCCGGGAACACATGAAAGAGGGAGCGTTTAATCAGTAACCAGGAACCATCTCGCCAGTCAGCGACCGTGCGCACAGTCACGCAACATCTGCGGTGGCCAAATAACGGCAAGATTCGACTGACGATATTCCGCGAGTGTGGTGTCACCAAGAAAAACACTGCCACCTGTTGGCTAAACCAAGTCGCAAAGAACCCGATACTCGGCTCTCCTGGCCGTCCAATGAGAAGCGCCGCCAGCAGATCATCGAACACCTCCTGAAGGAGAAGGCCCCAGCTATCAAGTCGTTCGACGCGAACCTGGCAAAACTTGGCTAGCAGGCTAATATCGCGAAGCCCAAGTGCGAAGCCGACGACGACGGATGCTGAAAAACCGAAGGAGAAATCAAGGCCGTCTAGAGGCGGCCCTCTCCGGCACTTCCGGCTGGAGTGTGTTCAGTAAAGCCACCGTGCGCTGCGCGTGGGCGGCGGAGAAGACCGGCCGCTTTTTTGTTCAGCCGGTGGCCGATGTCGCCAGGGCGAGTTTTGAGCGTAAGAGAACGGCGGCGCAGTGCTGCGCCATCTCTTAGATCAGTCATTATCAGTCATCTTGAACCAAGTGATCTTACCCTGAAATCTCCCCTCTTGAGCGGCCGCCATCGAGCCATGCACTAGTGCGCGCAGCCACTTCTCCGCACGGTAAGGCCCTTTTCCCCAGTAGAGCGCATTCCCACACCATCATCACGCGCCAGCCCTGGTCGAGGAGGAGCTGAACATTTCGCTCGTCTCGCTTGCGGTTCGCTTTGAACTTCCCCGTCCAAAACCTCCGACTCGACTTCGGAACCGTCGATCTATAACACCCGTGGGAGTGCCAATAGCACCCATGAACGAAGATTGCGGCGCGGAAGCGCGGAAGTACTAGGTCCGGGCTTCCCGGAAGATCCTTTGCATGGAGGCGATACCTGAAGCCATTCTTGTGCAGCATGGAGCGAAAGATCTTCTCGGCTCCGGTATTTTTCTGGCCCACCCTCGCCATGATGCGTGAGCGCGTGGCTTTGTCTACAGTGTCCATCGTCAGCTGGTTGGGGGCGCGAAATCGTCGATCGCCTGAAACACGCTCCATAGCTTGTCGATCTTGACGTGAGCTTCCAGGTAATCCGCATATGCCTGCTGGGCATTGGTCAGAAGCTCGTCGTAGAAAACGAGACGTGCGTCCACGGCCGCCAGTGATTTCTGAACGCCCTGCGGGCCGGTGGCCGTGTTGTACTCCGGGGGTTGCTTGCCGAGGACGCAGACGATCTCTATCGGCCAGTTCTTGTACCCCGTCTTTTCGAGGAGCTTGCGGGCGCCGTCGCGGTACTTGCGGATTTGCTTCGTCAGGGTGTCGAGCGGAACGGAGACGGACGCGCGTTTCAATTCCACGATGACGTGCTTGCCGGACGAGGTGCGGTAACCGATGTCGATGCGGTTCTTTTTTTCGGTCTTCGATAGCTTCTTCGTATCTTCCTTCAAGAAATTGTTCACCGTGGTCTCGACGTGTTCGGTGCCGCGCGCACGCTCCCACGACGGGTCCAGCAACCAAAGGTGGTCGAAGATGTAGTCGCGCAGGACCAGTTCCTTTTCGTCCTTCGCGAGCTTCTCCTGAAGCGTCCTGATGACGCCTACACGAAGCTTCACGATTTGGCCGTAATAGCTCAATTCGAGATCGTCGATGTCCTTGAAGATCGACAGAAGCTGCGGGAGGCTCTCGTCGTGGATGGTTTCGAGCTTTTCCAGCTGTTCTTTCCGGCGATAGCTCTCGAAGGCGAGAATGGAGGCCTTGAGAAGCTCCTTCTTGTCGGTGTCGGACTCGGAGCGGATGACGTTGAGCCTGCCGACCCAGCGCTCGGCTTTCTTCTTCGTGGACCCTTCCAGCGCATCAAGCCAGGTGGACACTTCCGGAACATTGGCCGCCTGCTTCGCGCCGTCCTCGCGCCGCCAGTCGCTCCATCGGCTCGCGATATACCGCAACTCGCCCAGGACGAGTTCCCGCACTGCCTGATAACGCGGGTCGTCTTGCTTGATGGATTGACGGCTGCTCGTCGCTATGTCGTCGAGCGAATCGGTGTCCAGTTCTTCGCAGTGCAGCTCGCCGATAAGGTAGTCCGCATAAATCTCCTTCTGCCCGAACTCGTCAAGGATGTCCTCCTGCGCCATCTTGCCCCGCATGAAGATGGCGATGCGATTGAGGTTGTCGCCTTCCTCGTCCTGAAGCTGCCGTGGCTGTCCTACGGTCCCGATCCAGCCGGTAATCTCGACACCGGCTTTCTTCGCGGCGGCCTTCAGAGTAGCCGTCCGGTTTTCCGCCTTGCGCGCCAAATTCTTGGCGAGCCCGACCGTTTCGGCCTGATCGCCGTAGACCCAGAGATATTCGAGGGCGTTCTGGTATCCGCGATCGGCGGGACCGATCTCCTCGCCTTCGACCAACACGCGAAAACCGAACTTCGCACCGATGATGGAGAAGCGCCGCGCGACGCGATGCTTGAGCCCGGCGACCGTCATTTCCGAAAGCTTTTTCGACAGCCCGGAGAGGACGATACGGGTTCCTTTCTTCAGCGACTTCGGCCAGTCCTTCAATTCAGGCGGCTCGTAAGGATCGCTGTCGTTCTTCGAGATTCGCTTCTTGATGACGTCGCGGTCCATGCGAAACGCCGTCCGCTCTCCATCCTTGACGGTGTAGACTTCGACGACGCGAGCGATAGAAAAGGAGGAAAGCTTTCCGATGCCTTTCCGACCCATCGGCTTGCGCTTCTTTTTCGGGGTGAGTTCGCCGATCTCCGCACGCCTCTTGAAGCCGACAGTCAGGAAATGATCGATCACGTCATCCCGGTCCATGCCGATGCCATCGTCCTCGATCGTGATCGTCTCGCTCGCCTTGTCGAGAGTGACCGAGACCGTCGCCGCGTCGGCGTCCCATGAATTCGCCACTATCTCGGAAAGCACGGCGGGGACGTTGCTGTAGAGGTTCATCCCCAGATGCTCCAGGGCATTGAGGCTGATCCTCATGGTCAAAGGGCGCTTCTTTGTCATGGGGGTTCTCGTGAATTGACTACTCTAACTAGTTAGTACCTTGATTGTCACAAGAGCTTCCAGATGATTCTGAAGCTTCATCGGCAGAGCACCGCCCCGTATCAGGACGCCGGCCTCCATGTTCTTTTCCATAGCGTGCCCCGTGAGGTTGGCGCTCGAAATGAAGCAAATCGACTCGTCGGAAACAGCCACTTTGGCATGGACCTTGCCGCCGGCGAACGCGTCGTCTTTGTCCCGCCAGAAATATATCTTCGCGGCGGGTAGGGCCGCTCTCATGCGTCCTATGGCGTCTATGGAAACGCCACCCCCATGTTTGTCGCTGGATTCGAGCAGCATCGAGACTTCCACGCCCCGGTCGATGGCTTTGCGAAGCGCGTTCATGATCGACGCGACGTCGTATGCGACAAAACTGGTTATGAAGAGACGTGACGATGCCGCGTCGATGACATGAAGGAGGGCTCGCTCCGTCTTCCGCGTCGCGACAAGCTGGCTCGACGGCCCCGTCCAAACGAGTTCGATTTCCTGTTCGCCCTTCGCCCGGTGATAGGCTGCACTGGCAGCCGTGAGCATGGCGGCAAGTTCGGTGGCGGGAACGGCGGCACCGCTCCATGCTGTCATCAGCGTGTTCAGCGCTTCCCTCGCGTGCGGATTGGCGGCCCAAGTGGTCAACGATCCCGCGTTGTCTGCGCCAGAGACCTGCCGGATCGCTTCTGCCAATTGCCCGGTCTTTTCCGGCGGGCTGTTCGAGACGAGCTCAATGATGGCGTCGATCAGCTTGTCCATGTGAGGCCCTCAGTCGAAGAACGCCGCATCGCCTGTTTCGAGCGTCGGTACCAGCAAGGCGCGGTCGATATAGCGGTTTCCTTTCTCGCACGACGTTTCCGCCACGAAAGAACAGGCGTGGCACGCGGCGGCATGGAGAGAACGGTCGTCCGCGGACTTGTGCTCGGAGCAGAGCGGGTCGGATGAACAAATGCGGGCCCGGCTCAGGGCCTGCCTGAGGAGGCGTCCCAGATTGTCGGGCCGGCCCAGTTCGACGAGGCCTCCGAGGGTTCCGTCGGAATCGGCGGCGGCGGTGTAAATGAGAATGCCGGCTTGATTGCGTTCTCCGTCGGTGTCGGCGTAAATGCGCTCTCTGATGCTGGCGGCGTTGTAGCCGCATTCGAGCGCGAGTTCCCTGATCAGAAGATGCGACAGGGTGTGGAGCATGGCATATCGGATGCCTGGATACGCTTCGTCAGGATCGAGTTTCCGGGAATTTCTCCAGCCCCGATGACCGGCGAAGAGGTCGTCGCTTCTCCGTTTCACCGCGTCCCGTGCTTCCCATTTCTGGATTTCGGCTTCGTCGAATGTGATGAAGATGCCTTCGCCGTGAACTTGCGTCGCGGGTACCCATTCGGGCGAGGATTTGCACAAATCCGCCCTTGGCGCACGGTCGTCCGGATTGGCCGTTTCCTCCGGCGCCTCGACACGCGTGAAACCGAGAAGCGCATTGACCTCGCGCAGGCGTTCGAGCAGCAGAACAGTGGAGAATCTCTTTTCGAACTCTTCTGGGGCATCGACCCTCTTGCTGAGGAAATGAGGCCAGTCGGTCGGCGGGTTCGGGTCCGTCAGTACCTCCCATTCGGGCTCCTTGATGTCGGCGGCGGTAACGGCTCCCGCAGCGCCGGTTTTGATGGACTGGATGACTTCCCAGACGGCTTGGGCGGAATGCTTGTCGATGCCGGGAAGAGCGCCGGTTTTCTTCAGCGTCTTGATCGTGACGGCGACTTCGGCCTCCGAGCCCAGGTCGGCGAAATAGTCCCATCCATCCTGCACGAGCTGCGTGATCGGATCGCGCGCGAGGGGGATGGCGAGCGCGGACAGGGTGATCGGGAACCAGCTGTTCGTGGCTCCCAGAAGCACCGCCCTCGCTTGTTCGTGACATCCGGCGTCGTATTGGTCCATGTGCGGGTGGCGACCGCGACATCCCGGCAGGTTTTCCCGTCCCGTCTTGCCGAACGCGTGGGCCATGTTCCGCGATGCGCCGCACTGGTCGCACTTGACCCACAGGTTTTCGGTTTGAAGCGACGCGCCGCTCTCGAAGAAGCGAAGCGTGCCTTTGCATCCGGACGGCCCGTTGTGAACGAAATAGTGCCACGGAAAATCGTCGAGGTGCCCGTTACGGCAGGCGAGTAGGAAACGCGCGGGCACGGCGTCGGCATCCCGCGCGGGCTGGTCGCCTTTGGAACCCTTGCAGTCCCTATGCACGAACCTCGTGCGTTCCGGGCGGAACCGGTTCTCCTTGCATTCGAACAGACCGAGGTCGAAGGCGGAGAGGAGACCGCATTTGACACAGCGCAGCCAACGCGGAAACGGCCTGACAGGGACGCCGACGAGCGCCTCGGCCGAGTAGGGATCGGAACTTTCGTCCCTGTGGAAGGGCGGCATGCGCAGACTTTGTACTTGCGGCCCCAGTTCCCGTCGCACCGCCGCGAGCAGTCTCGCTTCCTCGATCGGCTGGCAACGGTGAATGTCCCATCGGTCTATGGCGAGCGTCACGACCGACAGGTTGGGCAGGTCGATAAGGGCTCCGGGGCCGTATGTCCAGAGGAGCTGACTGGGGCGGACTTCGCCGACAGGGGTCTTGTCTCCGATCATGCGTCGCCTCCGCTGTCGTCGGTTGCCGGGACAGGGGGCGTCCAGTCAGGTTCCTTCCCGCCGAACCTGACGGTATTCATGATGAGGCTCACGCCGGGCTCGACTTCACGCATAGACATGGGCACGGTGAAGTTGTCCCAGGCTTGTATGCCGGGTTTTTTGAGAAGCGCGACCATGGTCGCGCTGTTTGGCCCTTTCTTTTCGTAAGCGAGCGTCCTGCCGCCCTTGCCGGCTTCGTGCGTCCATTCGTCGAGGCGCTCCTTGAGCTCGCTCGATGCCAGGTCCCTGAGGGCTGCCTCGTGGGAAACGTCCCATGCCCGCCCTTCGATGAGCTGTCTGGCGTCGGCGGCTTCGGGGCGGTCGGGCCTGTCCAGGGCTCCGGCGCCGATATTCGGATTGAAATCGGGGTTTTCCAAGCGCATGACGCTCAGCAGAGTGCCCGTCAGGCCGCGGTCCATCGCGCGCGGCGAGAACGGCGTCACCGATTGGGCCTCGACGTGTTTGTAGAAGGTCGCGTGATAATGCTCGAAGGTTTCGTAATGCGACAGGTCGCGCGGCCTCGCCCAGGTGAGGACCGTGCAGACGAGGCCGGGGAAGAAACGGCCGACGCGGCTGGTCGCCTGAATGTACTCGGCCGTGCCTTTGGGCTGCCCGTTGACGACCATCAAACCGAGACGGTTGACGTCGACGCCCACGGACAGCATGTTCGTGGCCAGCACGACATCGATCGCGCGTGCCTCGCCTTCATCCCACTTCGTGACGTAGCGTCCCTGAACGGCGTCGTACTGGCCCTTGAACTTGACTTCGAGCTGGTCGAGATACCTGGGAATGTCCCGGCTGGAAACGCGGGATGTGAGTTCCCGAATGTTGCTCACGCTGCGCTGAGCCAGTCCGGGCCGCTGGACGAGGCTCATCTGGACGCGATACGAACGCGTCTGCACGTCGTCTTCGGCGAGACGGCGCATGCCACCCAGCTCCCGCAAGGAATTGAAGTATCCGACCGTGGTCATGTACGGATCGGCGGGCGCGCCGAAGCGGTCGAACAATGCCTGCGACGCCGTCAGGAACGCGGTGTAAACGCGGATCAGCACGGCGGGCCGCGAGCTGCCCGGCGAACAGACGCCAAGATAGCGGCGTCCCGGAATCAGCGAAATCGGGCGCTGCATCGAGAAAAAGTTGTCGGCGATGTCGAGGCCGTGCGGCGGAAAAACGGCCACGCGGCGCATGAACACGTTGTTGACCTGCTCCGCCGCTTTCCTGACGGTGGCGGTCGAAGCGACGATCTTCGGCTGTACCGTCTTGCCGTCGAGCCGCCAAGTGCAAAGTTCGTCTATCGCGGTCTCGTAGAGACCGACCATCGTGCCCAAGGGGCCGCTGATGAGATGGAATTCGTCCTGAATGATCAAATCGGGAGGACGTATCTGCGCGACGGTCTTGACGGCCGTTTTCGGCAGGTGCCTGTAGGCGCGATGGGTGCCTGTGCAATCGGCGCCCGGCCAAAGCAAGCCGTGGCGGGGGCATTCGGCGCTGGCACGCCCGAAAAGGGTCCGAACCTCCCCGCGCCATGCCATCATCGCGAACTTGTCCACGGTCGCGATCATCATCGACGGCGGACGATGGTATATCTCCTCGTCGACGACCAGGACCGGAATGCCGGGGTGAGGCTTCTTGCTCGATTGGCTCTTGGAGAATTCACACCGGCCCAATTTGTCCCCGCAGTAGATCGTCGTCCTGCGCGAAGCCGTCTCGACTTCCACGTCGTGCTTCGGGGAGACGTCGCAGCCGCACCAGGGGCAGCTCGTGAGCTGCGCGGGGGACGCCCCCCCGGCGTCGAACTTTTCGGGATTGCGAACGTCCTGAATCGCGCGGTGACTGTCGGCCGTCGTGCCCGGCGTGACCTTGTTTCCGACCCACAGGCCGATGGTGAACGGCGCTGTTCCCAAAGAAGCGTCGCCAGAGGCGACGGCCTTCTGACGCATCAACTCCATCGCGCAAATCAACGCGGTCGCACGCTGGAACTGCTGCAAGGTCAGGAGACGAAGCGTGTAGCGCATGACGACCGTCAGGCCGCGGCTTCCGTCGTATCCTCCCAACGTGCCTTGCAGCCGGCGGACGGCCATCGCGAAGGCGGCGACGCCCAAGTAGGCCTCGGTCTTGCCGCCACCCGTCGGGAACCACAGCAAATCGGCGTAAGCTTCCAGCGGCTTGGTGCGGTCGTTGTGTGTAGGGTCTGCCAAGGCAGGAATGGACAGAAGGATAAACGCGAGCTGAAACGGCCGCCACGAGCGATTGCGGCGCTGCTCGAAATCGGCGAGCGGCTTGTTTTCGCCCCGGCGCCGTGAAAGCGCGTAAAGGCTGTGAATGCGCTGCCGCGCCATGGCGCGGTTGGCGAAACGAAAGGCGGCCAAAGCCTTGTCGTCGCCGGTGTCCGCCAGAACGGCGATGCTGTGGTCCAGACGCGCCCGGATATCCTTGCACCTATCGAGAGCCGCGGAGGCCTGCGTGTCGTGCCCGAGGACTTCGGAACCGATGCGCGCCGCCTGTTCCTCGATCCAGTCTCCATAATCGCTCGCGAGCGCGGAGAGGACGCCGATCAAGTCACGCCGGTCCATGCGTGCCAGCTCTTCCATGTCGAGATGGCCTTTTTCGACCATCGCGCGCATCGCCGGCCGATCGTCGGTCCGAAGGCCGGGCGTTTCGGTGACCGGCACTTCGTAGTGCGGCATCACAACCGTGCGAACCTCGTGCGCGCGCTCGGTATCCCCGTCGCTCGTCTCGGCGTGAACGGCGACGCCGTGGCCGACCGCGAATTCGACTTCTTCGCGATAGATCATTTCGAGCGCGCGGCGCTCCTCGTCGTCTTCTTTGCCGGAGAGCGCGATGCGTCTCCTGAAGACGGACTTGTCTCCGTCATCGGCGGCCCGGACGATCAGTTCGGGCTGAAAGACCCAGGCCGAATCCTTGTTCTCTTCGGGCTCCTCCTGCGCGTTGACGAGGAACAGGGTGATCAACCGGTCGCCATTCGCGTTCTTGCCTCGGATGGTGCCCTGCACCCTGACCTCGGGATGGTCGGCGTCCGGCGCACGATGGGAGACGACGCCATCGACCATATCGAGGGTCAGTTTGCCGCCACAAGGCACGCGCTGCCAGACCTTAACTTTGACCTCCGCCTGATCGGTGCGGATGACATTGCCTTCGGCGTCCCTGACCTTCTTGTTTACCGTTTTGGTGTATTCGTGGTCGTAAACGCGGACGTACTGTCCCCATCTGGCTTCGACTTCGATCCGCTTCGCATCACCGTCGACACAAAAGGTCATTCCGAAGCTCGACGGGATCAGAGACTGATTACTCGAAGCGTCGATCTCGTCCGCGGCATCCGCCTCGGCGTCGACCCGGCCGTTCGTGCTGTCGAACTCCGCTCCCGGCTCGTGACGCCCCTTGTGAACTTCGAGGTCTCCGGGTTCCTCTTCGGTTTCAGCCGCCAGCGGGCCTTCCAGCCCTTCGATCCCGCCATCGGGCGTTTCGCGGGGCGCGAGCTTGCCGACGAGATACCGGTCCCGCACGCTCATATCGACGATCTGTTCGCGAGGGCCGTTCGCCGGCCCGAGCAGATCGTCGATCACGGCGAGCTGGAGAAGCTCACGGATGTAGGCCTGATCGCTTATCTGGGGCACGTCGCCACGTCCGTCACCCATTAACTTCGGCAACGCAGCGGTGAAATCGCTCCATTGCAGACGAGCGATCGAACCCTTGGATGGCAGAGCGAGGCCCGCAGCCGAAAGCGAAGCCGCCGCATCCATCATTCGCAAGCGGCCGAGATACAAAATCGTCTTTCGAAGATCGGATCGAACGCGCAATATGGACCCGATACGAGTCACGTTGCCGGATACGCCTGCCATGACCACCCAGTCGCCTTCCGCGATCGCGGCGTAATCCTTCCGATCCCCCCTGATCTGCAGCGCGAATTGCCGATAGGGCCACTCGGATTCGGATGGGTTCGGCTCGACAAGGAGCCAACTGTTAACGGATCTGTTTTGCTGTGATTGAGCGCTCACGATCATTCGCCACCCGTCGCGAAAAGGTCACCTTCCAAAACAGTATCTCCGGCTCCGTCTTCGTCTTTCATCGTCAACGGCAGTACGGAACCCGACTTCAGCTGTTCTTGAAAACGGGTCTTGTTCAGTTTCGACAGGCACCGCAGAACTTTCAGACGTGCGTTCTCGCTGATTGTATAGCGCGTATTCTTGCCGTCCGGGAGGTATCCCACCTCGTGAAAGTCACAGGTTAAATCGAGTTCGCCGCACTCGTAACGCTCCCAAACAGCCTTGTTGATATACTGTTGCAGGCTCCGCAACTCCCTGAGAGCTGGGTCCTGTTTGCCGGGGTTGTGAAAGTCGTTGTACAACTTGGTCAACCCCTTCTTCGAAGCCTCCATGAACGACTCTCGCGTGTGAAAGAACCTCTCTCCAAGCCCCTCCAGCGCCTGATCACCTTCCATTAGAAAACGGCTCGGAAAAGGAAACGTCTCGAATATGTTGCCGTGCGCATAGACCAGACTATGGAGATCCGCACCCATTGAGGTTTTCTGCGCCCATGCCCATGCACCATGGATATCAGACGACAAGATAGCGAACATTGAATATCGCTCGTCTGCGAGAACACACAGCTTGTGTGAATAGATGTACGGAGTGGGCAGGAAGGTAAACGCCGGATACTTCGTAGCACCTGTTGAAATGACCATTACACGCTTCAAAGCAGGTGAGTCTCTTTTCCATCCCGAGGGGTGATTCTCAAAAACATTTCCCCGGCCGATTGCGTGATATAGAGCCGGGCGCTTTTCGCCGTATTGCCACCAACGTTGAGGTAGAGGTTTCCGTAATTGAAATTCACCATTCGGTTTCTTGCGCTGCCTTTCTGGCCTGACGTTTACATCTAGCAGATCGTAGGCAGTCTTTAACGCCTTGGCTTTCTCTTCAGTCCAGTCCCAAAAGCTGATAACGAAGCACGCTGGCCTATAGAGAGGGTCTTTGTTGACCTCATTCCCCCCGATGAACGGGCATATCACTTGGCGGTATCTTGGATCGGCTGCAATCAGCGACTGTGCCAGATCGTCGCTTATCTTGAAGCCCTCGCCTAGCATGATGGTTCCTTGAAATATGCGGTCAGCATTCTCGCTCAGTTTCCTCGCTTCCCAGAAATGGGTATCACTCAAATCCGGAGAAATCGAAGCAACAACGACATCATTCAGTAGTTTCGCTGCCGGCCAAGACGTTTTAGCAATATGAATTTGATGGACAACAACCGATGCTTTCCCGGGCCACTTAATATTTGTATTTGCAGAGTAGATATTTGCGCCCTGCTTCACCATCTGGGCAAGGCCGGCGTCGCGGTTCTTGCCTTCGGAGAGCGAGCGTCTTGCAAGAAGCCCCATACACGCCCCATCACGCAACAAGCAGTACAAACGCAGGAAAAAGTACACGACCAAGTCCACAGACGATTTCTCGCCGTATGTTACGTAAGACACTAAATGCGCATGATAAGCAGAGCCAAAGGTACCGGAGATCATCTGGCCTCCAAGGAACGGAGGATTACCGACGAACGCGTCGAACCCTCCGTTGTCGCGGCAAAAGACTTCCGGGAACTCAAGGGGCCAATGAAAGGGTCTCCTCAGCCGATTGTGAATAGGCAAATCCTTATTGATCCCTTGCCGTGCTCTCTCGGACAACTGTCTCGACTTGGCTTCGTTGCCCTCCAAACCTTCACCCACGTCAATTGCAAGTGCGGCAGTGTCGATTTCGCGCCCGCCCGCCGCGAACACCTCCTCTAAGAGAGCATCCGCAACTAGCTCAGGTAGTTCCAGCTTGTGACGCGCTTCATCGTCTAATTGAGTCATAACTTCCACGTCTCGGATGTCGCGGATAGGGCGGCTTCGAATGCCCGCTCGAAGCGAGATGGCTTGCGCAACAGCCTGATCTATTTTGGACGCAAACAATTTTCTGGTGCTTCGTGGGCTCGGCTTGATATCGAGGAAGTGCAATTGTTCAAGGCTGGTGATACCCAGTAGGCTATCGCCGCAGCGGAGGTTATGGTCGAGAAAACCGAAAGGTCGTCCTTTCGCAAGGGTCACGAGCCAGATCGAAAGTTTCGCCAGTTCGACCGCAAGCGGGTTCATGTCCACGCCGTACAGGCAGCGCTCGGCGATCAGGCGTCGAGCGGTCAGCAACCGCTCTTCGTGATCTTTGCGCAAGGGCTCGCGTGAACCGATTTCACCCGTAACTTCGCCTTCTGAAGTAACTCCTTTCCCTGCGCGTTCCTCTTGCATCCATGCATCTACTAATCGCTCTGAGAGCCAGCGGCACACCTGAACGAGAAATGCGCCCGAGCCCATTGCCGGGTCGCAAATCTTGAGATCGAGAATTTCGGCTGGAGAGTTCAACTTCCATTCTTCTCTGGGTTTTCCCTCTGCCGGGCCGACATAAACAAGTGGCTCCAAAGTCTCTTTGACAATGGCCTCCGTGAACGATTTCGGCGTGTAGTGCGTCCCCGTTTCGCGGCGGTCGGAACCGCTGGTCACCATAAAGGCGTTCTGGGGATAGACGAGCGGATACCCCCATCGATCGGTTCTCAGCAGATGAACATAGGGCTTGACCCTGTCCCTCAGCGCCCGGTCGGCATGACAAGCCGTAAGCAGCTTGTCCGCAGAAGCGTTGTCAAACGCCTTGTCGAGATCGTTCTTGATGCGACTCGCCGAACTCGCTGTGCGTTCTTTGAGCAAGTCTTCCACGGCCTTTCGGTTCTTAGCGGCGGCCTCGTCAAGCTCCATCAAAGTCACGGAGGGAGTTTTCGCGTCTTTAGTGGCGTCGAGGTCAAGCGTCACCTCCTTCGCGCGGACGACAGTGCGCTCCAGGAGACCTTCGTAGACGTAACCGATTTGTTCGACGTCAAGCGCCAGATATGAGAGCGTCCGCCCCTGAAATAGCTGAACCGCGTCGAGCAGGTAGAGGACTGTGCGATTGTCGATTGGAAGCGGTTTCGCAGGGTCGATCTTCCAGCGCGAACCTCTTTCGCGACCCTCCAGAAAAGCGAAGCGGTCGGGGTCGAACAGCGATCCACCGAGGGCGGGAAGGTGCATGGCTTCGTGATGGATACCGCCAAAGACGGCGCGAAATATCGACAGGAGGCGAGACCAAGCGTCCCAACGCCGCTCCAGGACTTCCTCGGATTCTTCGCGCAGTTGCATCCGAAGGCTGGACACAGCGTAGTTCGCTACGTAGCGTTGGTCGCCGAGCAACAACAGACCGCGCTCTTCCGCCGAGAGCAAAAAGACGATCCTCATCATGACCGTCAGCCCGGCTTCGTAAAGTTCTGCCGGCTCTATGCCGTCGAGCAATTCACGATTTCGATCGATGTCCGCGCGGTCGAGAGCCTGTATCAGCACTTCGACGGCCCGGCGTACTTGCTCGCCCAGAGCGTCGGTCACTTCGTCCTGAAACTTCAGAGAATTGTCGAGGAGTGAAGGCAATTGCTCGCTGCGGTCGACGAAGAAACGCCTGACGCCGAGCAAACTGACGAAGGCTTGAAGTGTGATCGGTTCCTGGGTCCAGAGCCGAGCGTACCAACTGGCGAGTGTGGTCACCGCCCCCATTGGGGCGTCGACAAGCACCCATTGCTCGCCGTTCGAGACGAGTCCGAGACGAGTTCCGGTCGCTCGGCAGATCTCGACCATTCGCTCGGCGGGGCCGACGTTCCAGGTATCGCTTTTGAGGGGTTCGGTCAGTGATACGCCTGCATCGTAGATATCGATCAGCAGAAGCGGTTTGGCATTGACCTTAGCATCCGCCACCACGTAATCGGGCCGGTGCGTGACGCCGTGCTCCGGCAGTTCACGCTTCACGTCCTGTGGGAGACTGGCGCCCGACTTCAGCACTTCGCCGGTCTCCGCCTCGTCGAGCTCCAATATCCGCTTCAGAACGAGTTCGATCCATGCGCGGTGGATTTGCGGCAATTCAGGATCGGCGAGATCAAGCGCTTCGCGCCATTCGTCATAGGCCTGCCGGACGGTTTTCTTTTTGTCCGCGTCCAGCCCTTCGAGCCCTTGCGGGAACGCGTCCTTCAGAACCGGCTCGGCCAAAAACGGCCCCGAAACGTCGATCAAGGAAAGCCATCGAGCATGATGACCGAGATCGCTCACGCGTCGACTCCTCCGAGGTGGCGTTCCGGAACAAGGAAAATAACGGCTACCGGGAATGTCCTTGCCGCGTATCCCTCGTATCGCTGGTGAATCGTCTCGACTTCCTGCTCGCGCTCCTCTGGAATTCTCGAAAGACGGAGCTTCAAAGCCTCCGTGTCGCGCCGGACCTGCGTACGTTCTTCGTCACTGTAGTTGAAAGTAAGCTGCTCTGGCGCGGCGGCCTTCTGCAGCTCCTTCTGTATGGCCTGTTCCAGCTCGTTCAGAACGGTCGTGATGTTGGCGATTTCCTGCTGTTTCCTGTTCTCCAGCGTCGATTCCAGGTTCCTGAGGCGGTCGCGGGAACGCGCCTCCACGGATTGCAGGATGGAATCCTGACTTCGTTCGAATCGGGCCTTCAATCCTTCGAACAAGCGCTCGCTCGCATCTTCGGGCCGCGCCTTCTGCAGCCACGTTTTGATTTGTGTCACGCCCGCTTCGCGCGTGAAAACCTTGTCTTTCAGATATCCGCCCGATTCCGTGAGTTCTTCGTGCAGCCTGTGGTGCTTGCCTCCGGTCACGACGAGTCTCGACACGACGCACACGGCGATCTCGTCGAGGTCCGCATCCGGCAAGCTGCGGACATCGATTCGATGGAGCTTCTTCACGTCGCTTTGCGCCCACACTTCGGCCCGCATCAAGCGCAAGCACATCTGCACGAGGCGATGATTGAGGTGAACGAGGACAACATCCTCCCGCCCCTTGGCGACTGCGTGATCAAAGGTGATCGGACGCAGCTTGCCAGTATGAGGATGGCGCAGGCCTTCCATGCAGCGCGCCCACGAGCCCGCCAGCGTCGGCATTTCGAAAACCGTGCCGCTGGGTGCGCCCGGCAATTCGACGGGCTTGAGCGGAGGCTTCTTTTCTAATGCCAGGCCGGCCTTGACGGCCGCGTAGATACGGCCCGGTGTGAGGTGGAAATCTTCCCGAGTTTCCTGAAGGCGATCGTGCAGCTTGGCGATGCGATCCTTGAGGTGGCGTTCGGCGCGAATGTAGCGCTTCGTCTTCTCGGCTCTCGCTTCGGCCGCCCTCGTGTCCAATTCACGCTGCGTGCCTTCGATCAGTCCCGCCATCTGCGGTGCGATGACGGGGTTTACGCTCCCCATATCTGCACGCATCGCCTCCAATTTCACCAGCGCGCGGATAATATCGTCCTTGTGGCCGCCGAGGGTATCGGCGGACGCTTCGCCGCCATCGACGGGATGCCAAATCAGAACCTCGTCGCTTTTCTGGCCGTGCCGGTCGATACGCCCGTTTCGCTGCTCCATGACATTCGGGTTGTAGGGGATCTCGATGTGGATCAGGCAATTGCAGTAATTCTGCAAGTCGATGCCTTCGGAAGCGGCATCCGTCGCAAGAAGGATGCGAATCTCGGCGTCAGCCGGGTTGGTTTGAAATGCGGCCTTGACCCTCTCGCGCTCTTCCTGATCCATGCCGCCGTGAATGATCCCAAGCCGGTCTCCTCCGCAGCCGTGCGAAGCGAGGATGTGGTGAAGCCACTGTTGCGAAGTGCGGTACTCGGTGAAGAGAATGACACGCCGATCGTTCCACTCGCCGTCCGGTTTCAGGTTTTCTTCGATCCACTGGACGATCGCGCGTGCCTTCGAGTCGGCCTTCTTGCCGGCGGTTTCGGCCCAGGCACGCATTCGCGAGAGCAAGTCCAGCTCTTCTTTGGTTGGAGGAGCTGCGCCTTTCGTCGCTTCCTCCACGGCTTCGGCCTGCGCGGATTCCACCTGCCCATCGTCCGCATAGTCTTCCTCGGCTTTCAGAATCGCCTTGCGCAGTATGCGGTCGCTCATGGCATCCGATTTGCGCTGCTGGGCACGCGTCGTGAGCGTCGCGAAGTGTCTCTCCAGGGTCGATGCGAATGCCGCAGGCGAGGAGAAGAGACGCTTCTTGAGAAGGCCATTCACGAAGGTCGTTCCGGTCGCGCCAGTGTCGCGGCAGGTGGTTTCGCGGCTTTTCCAGTACGCTTCGAGCACCTTATGTATGGCGCGCTCCTTCGCGGTGAAAGGAACGGTGAGCGCCTGCAGCTTGCGCTTCGGATAGAGCGGCTTGCCGTCCTTGTCGACAAGATCCGTCTTCAGCCTCCGGATCATGACCTGGGATAGCTGTTTGTCATCAGGAAGGATATTGCGGGAGAAGCGCTGATCGTCGAGCAGTTCGAGCAGCGAGGTGAAAGATTCCGTGTATCCGTTGTGCGGCGTCGCCGTCAGAAACAGGCGGTGCTGGAAGTGCGGCGCGATCTTGCGGATAAACTGCGTCCGTTGACTTTCCAGGGCATAGTGCGTAGAGCCCATCGGAGCGACGTTGTGGGCCTCGTCGACGACAAGAATGTCGAATTTCCTGGGGTAGTTCGCACGAAAGGGAAGAATGTCGCGAAGAAGACGGAGCTGCTCGCCGGATTTGACCCAATCGATCGACGCAATCAGCCGGGGGAAGGATGTCCATGGGTTGGCATGAATCCCCCGCACGCGGCGCAACTCTTTCACATAGTCGGTATCGACGATCTTGAATTCGAGGCCGAACTTTTCGAGCATTTCGCCCCGCCATTTTTCCTGAAGCGAAGCGGGGCATATGACGAAGACAGTCCGAGCCCGATGACGCAACAACATTTCCTGAATGACGAGTCCGGCCTCGATCGTCTTGCCAAGGCCCACATCGTCGGCGATCAGCAAGTTGGCGCGCGCCATATCGATGGCCCGCACCAGCGGGTCCAGTTGAAAATCCTCGATGCTGACCCCGCTGCGGAAAGGCGACTGCAAGAATCCTTTATCCGCATTCGTCGCGGCGCCCCAGCGGACAGCATCAAGGAACGCTTCGAGCGTTTGGGCGTCGTCGCGTCCCGATATGGTCGGAAGGCCGGCTCTTTCGATGACGTGAGCGCCGGGCTCGATCTCCCAGACGACTTCGATCTGCTTGCCGAGACTGTCTTCATCAATCGACGACAGCGTAACCAGATTCTGGGCTGGGGAGTGACTATCTCCCACTCGGGAGGACTGCGTATCCGCCACGACCCACTGACGGCGGCGGACTTCGACCAGTTGGCCGGGTTCTGGGGGCGACGTGACGGCGTTGTTCGGCGCCGTCGACGCAAAGGCCGGCGGTGTCATGCAGCGCGCTCCCCGACTCCCTCCATTTTTCGGATGTGATGCATGATGCTTTTCCCGATGGCTTTGCCGAGTTTGACTGGAACGGCATTGCCGATGAGGCGACCGAGAGTTTTGATATAGACTGGTTTGCCTTTGTCGACGAACTTGTAGTTACGGGGAAAGCTTTGAAGAATGGCTCCTTCCCGGAGAGAAATCGCACGGTTTTGACGAGGATGTCCAAACCGACCGTTCCCGAAGCCAAAGAATTGGGTCGTCATGGTGGGGGATGGCTCGTCCCAACCCATTCGCCCGTATACGCTCGGATAGGTCTTGCCGGTTTTTTTCTTGTGGCACTTGGCAACCAGTTCCCGATCCCAGTCTCGCCATGTTCCCCCCGCTTTGGACGCGCGAATACGTTTGAGATTCAAAGGTGACAACTCGGACGCCTGGTGCATCGGATCATCCGGGCAAACGCCTCCTGCCTTGAGCGGAGGCAGTCCGATGATCGCGTCCCGAACCGTTTTGTAACGTCGAGCCTTGACGGTCGGCGCGATCATTTCGATCGGCCCAAGCTTGGACGCGAGCAGAACGAGCCGCTGCCGGTGTTGCGGTACGCCATAATCTGCGCAGTCGACAACCTTGTGGAAGACGTGAAATCCACGACTTTTCAGATCGCAGACGAAGTTCGAGAAGACAGTTTGCTTTTCGAGCAGCGGAACATTCTCCATGGTCACCAAGTCAGGATCAAGCTCCCTGACGAGGCGGGCGAAGTGATTCAACAAATTCCATCGCTTGTCCCTTGGTTTCCCTTGACTGTAGGTCGAGAAAGGCTGGCAGGGAGCGCACCCCGCCAACAGCGTGAGCTGCGCGCCAGCGAACGCCTCGGCCAAATCGGTTTCGGTGATTTCCTCGACGGACCTTTTGAGGAACGAGGCCCTGTTGTTCGCACTGAACGGGAACTCGCAGGCCGGATCGATGTCGACCCCAGTCACGACCTCAACGCCGGCGGCTTCGAGACCGCGCGTAAGACCTCCGGCACCGCAAAAGAGATCGACGGCCTTGACTCTCGGTGCAGTCACGCGGCCTGCGGCCGCATTCTTGCGACGCTCCTTTTTCGGCATGCTATCGCCCATCCTTCTTCTTCCTTGCCATCGGCGTTTCGCGATCCTTGAAAGGTTCGAGAGGTGTCCCAATAAGGCGCTGGTATTCCTCGACGGAGACGACGACTACGACGCGGCGGCCGTGTTTTTCGATCGTTACAGGCTCCGCTCGTGCCGTGTCCAGGAGGAAGCCAAATGCGTTCTTCGCATCCTTCGCGGACATAGTTTTCATAGGGTGCGCTCAAGAGCCACTTAGGCTATTTTGTCCATTATAGCTCCATCCTTCAAGGTCGTTTTGACTCGTTCGGGCTGACGTTGTTCGACGTCGATTTGGCGGGTAGAACCGAGGTTGACCACTCGGCATGCGGACAGGCTTTCCTCCGTCCCGCAGTGGGTGAACATTGATACGGACGTCGCGGCACGGGGCGACTGACTGGAATTACGAAAATACTCTTGGGCGCACCTCTAGAAGCAGATCTCTTGGTGGCCCACGTAAGGACTGCCTACCCTACGCTTGGCATGCATTCGAGTCGACGGTTGGGGGGCGTCGCACGGCAGCAGCCCAGATAGTCTCATGAAAGCGCATTATGCAGAACAGTTGCCCGAAGTCGCGCCAATACCAGTTGCGGACAAACATGTAGTCGAAGGCCTGGATCTTTCCGCGCCCAGGCAGCTTGATCGTTTGAACGTGTTCCCAGCGGCGTGGCCGAAATGTTTCCGTGTGCGCCACGACGACGATGAAGTTGCCGTCGTCGTGGCCGTGCATGGGCTTCAACGTAGAAAATTCGTCGAGAGCCGGAACTGTCTTTGGGGTGTAGCGATGGCCGTAGAGGCCGAAGGCGACTTTGCGTGTCGCGTTGGCGATCCGAGCCTCGTCCGGGATAATGAAAATCTTGCCGTCATCGTCAACGCGCAGCGAGTTCGTAATGCGCGCGTCCAAGCCCGCGCTCTTTTGCAGCATGCGGTCGACAACGCCGTTCTCATCGACCTTGGACCTCAGTGACGGTACAAAGCCTGATGGAGCCATGCCGCAAGGAAGTACTCCTCATCGGCAGATTCATGCGAGGTCGCCTGATTCAACATCTTCAGTTGTCGTGGCTAGCAATGAATCCTTCGCTGTGGGAGGAAAACTATCCGAGTGCAGCGGTAGAGGAGTCCCAAACCGAGAGGGTGGGTTGCTGCCATTGCAGATCGAACTGCACACCGAATTTGAGTAGCGGGAACCCCTCTGAGAAAACCTTGAAGTGGAGGCGGTACGATCCGTTATCGCGGAGGATCGGAAATCGTGGGACCACGTCCCTGGCGCTGACAAGAAAAAGCCCAGCCTCATTCTGATGGGTACAACATAAGGTCACCTCACAAGAATCCTCGGCAAGAATCGTGTTCTCGTAGGTGGCCTGTCCGGACCACTTGAGGTAGCTGCGGTCCGGCGAAGGAGTAATTTGACCACCCGATTCGATTTTGTCTAAGACGCATACGGTCCTGACCGCAGACACGTCCGGACGACGGTTTTCGATCTTCGCATTCCACACCTTCATTGTGTTCGGTCCAGTATGGTCTTGGTACACGAGCGGGCCATACATTTGAATGTCGGCGAGAACAAGGTTTCGTGAATAGGTCGGTGACCACCCGCGCGCCCGGACTAAGCCTTTTACCTTCTCCATCAATTCGTCGTGGCTTTCAAAGGACTCAGGGTTGCTCAGAACGTACTTCAGGAACCCTTCAAGTGGCGCACCCTTCTGCTGAAGTGCAATCATGTCCCGGAACCCCAGGTGATGAGCCAGCGCGAGTTCCTGGTGGGTGAACAAGGAACAGGCAAGATCCTGATTGCCTGCGGGAGCCCGTAGGAAGTCAACGAACAAATAGTAGTCGGAAGATCGCAGTTCCTCCGTGATGGTCATGATGTCACCAAGGCTCTGCGTCTTGAATGCCAGATAAGTGTCCAAACGGAACTCGTCTCTGAGAAGCGCCGCCAGTCGTTCGGCGAGCCTGCGTTCGTCATTCCTCTGACCACAACTGACGAAGACTTTACCAGCCATCCGTTCAATCTCCAGGAAGTCCCCATTGTGGCAAACTGCGTACGTGATGGGTCGATGCGCTCGGTGCCACCGTCATCGAAAGTGCCATCTGGGCGGTGGGGCAATCCGGGGCAACGCCGGACGGCAGAGGAGGCAAAGACGGCGATTGTGGTAACGTGGAGTCCATAACCTACAGAAAGGAAACGGACTCTAAACGCTCGAATCCCACCCTCACCGCCGTTGTTGTGCCGAAGAATAGTTGTGGACGCGCAACGGCAAGTCCGTTCCTTGCACACGCCCTGCACACTGCGGCCCCTCGATCAGCCCGATTTCGGCTATTTCGAAGACATCGTTACTGATCGGGCGAATCAGTGGCCCGTAGCCCCAGGCTTTAGCCGTCGATTGCGAGTTGCGCGCCGACACGGGATCGACAAGGCCGTTGCCTCCGTCTAGGTTCGACGATTCTCGATGATGCGTCGCACGATTGTGTGACTCGCCTCGACCAGCGCGGCGTCGTCGAAGCCAAGGCGACGAACGTCCTCAAGCTTCAGTCCCTTCGGTGTCCCAGAGTCCTGCACTCACCCATCGCGGGTCGTAGTACGACCACCAGCACACGCCCATCCACTCGCGGCGTTCGTAGATTCGTTGCGCCACCCAGCGGCCCATCTCAACTCCCAACAGGCTCCAGGCGGCACTTGCTCCCGGTCCGTGCCGAGCCGTCGCGCTGCCGCGTTCCTGCAGAGTGCACCGAGGATGCGGGCCAAAAGCGGTCGGATATCCGCTACGGCGTCGGCAGTGGGCCGCAGGACGACGCGATCTGTGACGGGCTTCCAAGACCGCAGGGTGCGGCTGCGACGTGCTGATTTATGGACTCCCATACACCTGAGTACGGTTCTGCAGGATCTCTTGAGCCCAAGTCTGAAGCGAATCTTGATCCCTTGCGGCCCAGGGTTACCTAGCGGCACCCAGCAAGGGCGAAAAGCTCTGCTGCGAGCAAATGCTGATGCTAGCGCGATTTTCAGTTGCGCCGCCCTTTACTAGGTGAGAGTAGTGCAATCACTCGCAGTCACCAGGATCCCGGCGAGAGTTCCACGAAGCCTATTTCGTTCTGAGTTCGGTCTGTTGGAGACGAAGCTGTGCTGTGCACCGGAGTTGGCGAGAATAGATACCACGCCGTATCAGGCATACAATGGCTGCTCATGTGCGGCACTGTCAAGTTAACGACGCGAAGGCGATCTTGCCCCGGAGATCGTCCGAGGTTCCACCCTTTCAGCGATCACACGCCGCTTTCCTCCAATCGGTGAAAGCTCGCTCTCTCAGCAGCCGATGATGGACCGCTTTGAGACGATGACGTGCGATTCGGAAGAGGTTATGAATCAGGCCGTGGAACGAGAGAAATCGCTGGACCTGTGCTGCCGACTTGAAGCGACGCATTTGTCGTTCCCTTTCCCGGGTGTGCTGGTGAGAGACTTCAGCCCGATTGTTTTCGTATTGTCCGGTTCGATGTGTGGCGGATGGAAAGACCTCTCGGTGCGCAGGCGGATAGCTTCGCAGCTTGTCGGTGACGAGTTGCAAAGGTGGCCTGCCCTGGTGCTTCAAGGCCCTGCGAAAAAAGCGTTTGGCGGCTCTCTTATCTCGATGGCGCGTGACCAAGATGTCGAGGACGTCGCCATCTTGATCGACCGCTCTCCAAAGATAATGGCGTTGGCCGCGGATCGTGACGAACAACTCGTCCACATGCCAGATGTCACCGAGCCGACCTTGTCGCCGCCGCAGAGTGCGAGCATATGCTGGTCCAAACTTCCGGCACCAGGCTCGAATCGCTTCGTAGGACACCGTGATGCCGCGCCCGGCGAGAAGGTCCTCGACATCGCGAAAGCTGAGAGTGAATCGATGATACAGCCAGATGGCATGGCTGATGATCTCGGGTGGAAACCGGTGGCGGCGATACAAGGATTTCATCGGTCCGATTGTCGCCCACAGCGGTTAACTTGACAATGCCGCTTAAGGGGCGGCACTGATGTGTCAGGCGTCAGGTTGGGTTTTCTCTTGTGCCAGTCCGTGACGCGCTCGTAGCCTTGAGCCAGGGCCAGGATCCTGGATTCCGAGAAGTGCGGCCCCGCGATCTCCAACCCGATTGGAAGCCCGTCGCGGGTGAAACCGCATGGCAGAGAGATCGCCGGCAAACCGCAGGCGCTGATATAGGCGTTGCTGTCGGACTCCGGGTTGCGCGGCTCGTCGCTCTGGTCCAGCCGCAGTGATTCCTCCACCGTGCGCGGAGGCAGGCGGCGCGTGGGAAATACCACGAAGTCAAAGTCCGTGAAGGCATCATCAATGGTGCGGCGCAGCGATTCAAGATGCCAGCGGGCCCTGATATAGTCGGCAGCCTTGAGGTCGACCCGGGACCGCAAAATATTCCGCGCGCGCAATTGGTATCGTGTGGGGTTTTTTGAATAGTAGGGCTCGTGGTAGGCATAGAGTTCCGCTCCCAGGCCCGCGGTGACATTATTCATGGAAGGCAAGGTCACGTCTTTAACGTTGCTCACGAGTTTCGCTAGAACGGAAATCGCCTCTGCCACCGCCTTTTCGACATCGGCATCCAAGTGGTCAAAAAACGGAGCCCGGGGAACCCCGAGTCTAAGCTGGGACACCGCTTGCCGCATGCCGGCTACGTAGTCTTCCTTGGGATGCTCGACACTCGTGATATCCAGCTTGTCGTAGCCGGCCAGAACGTTCAGCAGGATCGCTGCGTCTTCGACGGTGCGCGTCATCG